>Ga0116226_10000895_pt1 | contig 26007 bp, 43 predicted proteins | sample S1TSphfallax_FD_89692 | JGI IMG/M metagenome (GOLD analysis project Ga0116226, IMG submission 89692) | Host-associated microbial communities from peat moss isolated from Minnesota, USA - S1T2_Fa - Sphagnum fallax MG | ecosystem: Host-associated > Plants > Peat moss > Unclassified | place: USA... | reverse complement strand
TTGATAAGCGCATCGAGCTGGGCTTGAAGTTGTGATTGATTGAGAGGCGCATTTTCGCCTTCGATTAACCACCCAATTACGGTGTTGGTTGTCAGCTGATTAAAAGGCACGAAGTCCGTCAAATCATCCGTATTGACTGGCGTTATGCCAGATATGATCGCACTCAGCGGTGTCGGGTCTGTTGATTGAGCCGAAAAACTCCAATGTACCGCCGTGACTACATTGTATTGACCGCCAAAAAATGGCGCCGTGTCTACGTTTTGAACCGTCCATGTATAGACATTCATTTAATTGACCAAGGGCGTAATGCCCAATTTTGTTTCAAGTTCGGCGCAACGAAGGCGTAATTTTTTGGTTTCTGCCAGCAAAAGCGGAACGAATTTGCTGTAATCAACCGCCCAAGGATTTTTAGGATCGCCCTGATCCGTCAATTCTTCATTAATTCCTGCCGTTACCGCCCAAGGATAAATTTTATGAGCCTCTTGCGCCAAGACACCGTGATCTTCCTGATTGTTTGAGTTCCATTTGAATTTTACGGGGTTCAGTGCGTCTAGGATAGTGCCGCTGTCTATTTCACCAATCACCGTTTTACGCCTTGCGTCTGACGAAGTATTATAAGCTGTTGCTGTCGATGTAACGGAAATGCTGCCTACTTGAGTACCGTTACCATTTGTAAAAAATTTAGCCGCCGTATAGGTTGCTGTTCCGCTAAAATTTTGAAAATTTAAACCTGTTCCTGTATTAGGGGTAATGATAATAACGGGAATATAAGAAGAGCTAGCAACAGAAATGCTAACTTGACCGTTTTGGTCGATGCTGAAACCTTGGTAATTTCCCAAATTTAAGGCGCCACCAGAAACCATTGTCAAAACGTATTTTCCTGCCGCGTTATCGCCTATATAAAAATGGTTGTTCGTGTCTTTAGTAATTTGCCATTTGATTGCGCCAGCATCAGTCAAGAATATATTTGATTGGTTTCCACCGGCGGCATTATCAATAACGATGGACGAATAGTTTGTACCAATGCTGCCAAAATAAGCTTGATTTGTTCCGGGTGTGACGACATTAAATTTATACGATCCGGTGGACGTGGTGCCGATACCGAAATTTCCAGAACTATCTATACGCGCACGTTCGCCACTGTTTGTGGCAAAAATCAATGGTGTAGGGGAACCCGTTCCGAGAACAACGCTGTTAGCTGGATATGTACCGCTTCCTGATCCAAAAGCCGACAAATAACCACTTGTTCCAGTTGTGGCATTAACAATGTAACCAACCGATGCGGTGCTACCGGTGCTGTTGTTGTTGACTATAAAATTTGTTGCAGCGTTTTGATTGTTCGTCAGGGTAATCGACGACGTATCGGTTAATCCGCTGGTTGATGGATTGGTTGCAAGAACAATGCTGCCGCTTCCTGTTGTCGCGTTTCCAAGAGCCGTAACGGTTCCGCTTGTCGGTAACGTCAGAGATGTTGCTCCCGTCATAGTCAAGGTCGTGGTATACGCCCCTGATGTGGTCAAATTGCCGCCAAGCGTTATGGTTTTACCGGTGTTGGCAACGCCAGTTCCGCCGTATTGCCCAGAAATAACGCCAGCGTTCCATGTTCCGCTCGTAATTGTCCCAAGCGTATTTCCCGTGCCGCTGAAATTTACGTTTCCTGTGGCTGATATGGTTGTAAAAGCGCCAGCCTTTGGCGTCGTGCCTCCTATTGTGGCATTAACGGCACCCCCCGTACTATTCAAGGTCGTGAATGATCCAGAGGCAGGTGTCGTGCCGCCAATAATAAGGTTGTCTGCCGTTCCGCCGACAAGACCAACCGTTGATCCAGCCGCTTGCACGCCAAGAATAGCGTAAATGTTGGTGATGTCATTGTATGCAAATCCAAAATTATTGCGCACGGGCGCCGAAGCAAGTTTTGCGCTTTGAACCGGATTGGTGGCAATAATTGTGCTAGTTTGCAGCGTCATGGCTCATCCCAAGTTGTTACTCCGTCATCCCAATAAGTATTGGGTTCGTCCCAAAATTCAGCTGGCACGTTGCTTTCTGGCGTTCCAGCTGATCCGGCTTCATCCACATAAAATTGTTCGGGTCGCGCATCCATAACTGGCGGCGGATCGGGCGGCAATTTAAGGGGTCGATTGAGTTCAAACGGTTTATCAAGGCATCGTTGACAAACCAGTAAACGGATATTCACCAGTTTGTTGCCGCGAAAATCATGCTGCCACTGAAGATCAACATGATTGTACCAAATGCCACAACGATCACAGACGGCAAAAGCTTTTGGATTATGCGGATCAGTGCGAGCCCTGCCGCTAAATCGCCAAGCCATTAGGTTCCCCTATAGTAGCCGCTGCAATCCGGTGTCAAATTAAGATCAACACGTTCACGATCTTGCAGCCCAGCCAAAGCATATGCCTCCGCCGCTTCGCCTTTAAGTCGTTCAAAACGATCTGGCGCAAATTTAAGCGAAAGGCGTTTTGCAAGTCCCGCGCAAAGTGCTTCTTGGAAACGATAAGGAATATCGGCTGTCTGAGAACCGCTCAAATTGAAATCCTGAAGCTGTCTGAGCATGTAGAGGCTCAGCAAATAGGGGCCGCTTCCATCTGGAACTTGCCATAAAGTGATAACGGGCGATGGTGTGGTACGGTTAAACCAGTATGTCGTCGGTGGCGCTTGCGTAAATTTGTCCGATTGCATGGCATAATCTGTGCGGCTCATAGGCGTCATATACGTGTCAACCGGATCGGACAAAATTGACGATGCGGTCATCTGGAAAACGCCGTTGTTCATGTAAACCGAGCTTGATGCGTTGGCGTTGTATGGTGCGGTTATGTAGAAATCGTTTGCATCCGCCACGCTTGCGACTTGATAACTGCCCGAAAGCGTGATCCCCGCAATCGTTGTGGACAAGGGCACGTTGAAATAAGCGCCCGCTACCAGACCATGATTTGGCAAATTGACTTGCATAAGCGTGCTTCCGTTCACCGAAGTGAAAAGAGCCGTTTGACCGCCGAGCGTTACTGTCGATGTGGCATTTGTTGCTGCCGTAATGGTGAAATTATTGGTGTCAATGACGCTGGCGACTTGAAAATACCCGGATACGAGGATGCCGCCGACTGCAATAGGCGTTTGCTGATTGATAAACTGCCCGGCGGTTAGACCGTGATTTTCCTGGTTGACTGTAACTGTTGGCGATCCCGAGACAGTTGAATAAAGAGCGCCGGTCAGCGTGTTGCTTAACTGAAATTCACGCCGATACACATCCATGACATCAATCGTCGTGGCGGGCAAAGAATAAGTCGAAACGCCCTGTACCAAAGGAATTGTGTAAAGATACACGCCCCACAAATTTATGCCCTTGATTGACCATTCGCTTAATTCAAGATTGATTGAACGGCGGCACGAAAACATTTTCTGCCGATCAATATCGGCTGGACGAATGCCGTTGCGATCAAAAGCCTCAAGGACAACATCTGCGTTATCCAAAAAGTTGCTGTAAGTGCCAGAAGTGGTCATGATGATCCGATCTTATTGTTGTGGTGGTGGAGTGGTTATTTTCTCCGTATCCACTCGTTTGCCATCTGGCTCAGTTGTTCTTTTGAAAAAAAGCGAACCGCCGCCCTGCAATAAAAAAGCCCCGAAAGAGGCAATGATGACGCCAAAAGCTTCGTAAGCCGACATCAGATCAAAAGGTTTTGCGATAGACCAAGCCCATGTCAGCATGACAAGTCCCCACACCATCAGGATTGGAAACATCATTGTCACGATTGTTAAAGCCACTTTTACGATGTCGTGCGTCTGATTATCTTTGCCGGTCGTGATATTGCGCCAGAAATTCATCGCGGCCCCACAATCTGATATGCCGCCTCAAGGCTTTCGCGAGCAAATTGAGCAATCTTTTCTGGTCTTATCAAACCTTCAGCGATTTTTTCCATATCGCGGGCAAGCATGATATTGGCATGGTCTAAATCGGATAATCTTCTGCCTATGATGTTTGTTTCTCCGCGAAACTGCGCACCAAGATTAGGCATATTCCTCCCGCGCTAGTCCCACCATTTGATGTAAATTGCCCCCGGACATCCGACCGCACCAGCTTCCGATGCGCCCGTGCCGCCGCCCCCGCCAGAACCATAACCCGTACATGCCTGACCAGCCGATGCCGCTACGGCGCCACCCCAACCGGGGCCACCACCACCATAAGCGGTTGAACCGCCCGCGCCAGCCGTACCGCTGACGTTGCTGTTTGAAGATGCGCCGCCTATCTGACCGGGAACGTCAATCGTGCAATTTGCGTCCGCTGCGTTGGCGGTATTGCCTGTATTGACGGCAGTAACGCCACCATTGCCGCCAGTTGCCTGATAAGTAGTGCCGCCTATTGTCAATGTAGTATTGCCGCCTGTGCCACCGTTGCTTGGCGTTGCTGCACCAGCGGTGCCAGCCGCGCCGATAGAAATGGTGTAGCCGGTGCTTGCCGACAAACCGCTTATATCAACGATGCAGGTGCTTCCGGCATTGCCCGCGCCCGCTTTTGTGGAAGCCGTGTTCATGCCGCCGCCGCCACCACCGCCAGCAAGCAGAATAAACTCAAATCGTGTGTTGCTGGTGATTGTTGACGGGGTTGTAAATGTCGTGCCGGACGTTATGAATTGCGATCCGGGAACAGCTGACGTTCCACTGCAAGAACCCCATATCGCCTGATTGTTGGAACCGACAATACAGTCCCCATTAACGACTGGGTATGGGATCGCAAGCGTTGTCCCCCATTGCTGGGCGTAACAAGGTGTGCTTACAGCCGCAATCGCCCATGCGATTGCGAGCAATCTCAGAATACAACGCATTGTGACCTCATGAATTAATGTTCGAAATGCTCTGCGTTTTTTGCAAAGCGGGCGCGGGCACGCACTTTCTTGTTTTCAGAATGCAAACCTTTTTCAAGCTTGGCTTCTGGTATCTTTTGACCTTCGGGAACGCCCAAATCTTTATGCAAAAGACCTTTGTGTCTTGGATTGATGTGAATGCCGCCACCATTTTTATAGGCGCCAGCATCCAACGCACCACGAACTGGCTTATCAAGGCGCTGTTGAGCGCGTTTACCGCGCACAGACATCAGCTTCTTGGGTTTGAATACTTCACGCTCTGGCTTGACCACAGCATAATCATTCCCATTTGAACGCTGAAGCGCTTTAACGCGCTCATTAGCTCTTGACGTGCGACCCTTCATGATGCCCTCCGGGCTTAGTCGTCTTCGCGATCCTGAGGATATTCGCTCCATTCGGGGCGCATTTTTACCTTGCGGGCTTCGCTTTCGACTTTCTTTTTGTCGGAACCGTCCGCCATAGCTTTCACGCTGCGACCATCAACCTTTTTGGCTTTTTCTCCAACGTGACCGCCATCGGCATATTTGCCGCGACGCATTTTCTTGTCGCCACGCTCATGGGCTTTCTTGCCGTGCATTTCGCGGTGATGCTTTTTCTTTTTCTTGGTAACGCCACCCTTGCTGAAGCCCTGATCTTCGTCTTCTGCATCATAGAGGGTGTCAACGCGGCTGTTGCTCACGTTGTGTTCCGCTTTCTCATCAGGGGCTTTTTCAGAACCCTTTCCGTAAGTCTTGCCTTTCATTTCAATCTCCGTTCGTTAAGTTAAACCGTACCAGCAATAAACGCTTGGTTTACTTTGGCCGTGACAGTGCCCGTGCCAGAGTTAATTGTGAGGCGCAATAAAGTGATCGGCCCCTGTATCTGCCCCGCCGTATTGGATGAGACACCATTAAACCCTTGTGCCTGAAACCAAGTTGGTGGGTTATTCGTAACATCGTAGGATGGCGCCAGATCGTCGTTTGACACATCAATCTGGGCATTTGCTGTGCCATTAAATGCCAAAGCCGCAGCAAGACCGGTTGGATTTGCAAAAGTATCAACGACCATCACATCCGAAGACCCCACAGTTGTGGTGCCCGCCGTCACGGTCGATGCTGTTGCTGCCGACCCGGCGATGCTTGTAACCGTCGCGTAATCCTTGACGGATTGAGACGTTCCAGCGTTTGATCCAGCCAATGTTTCGCTTTGCGGGCGACCATACCGGTTTGTGCCGGTGATCGTCCATGTCAACGCGCTGTCGTTTCCAGCTGAAGTAATGCCAATGCGACGCGCAACGTCCATAACGCCGACGCTGTTTGTTACCAGAGAACCATTGAGCGTCAGATTGCCAGCTGCCCCAAGAGATTGAGACAGAGCCAACCCATTCGTAACAGCCGCAGCCAGCACAAGGGAAAAGGTTTTTAGCCCGGCTACCATTTAAGCTCCTGTTACGCCGGTGTGACGCCGTACATGGGAACGGTGTTTGCTGGCGTTGCTTGGGTCAGATTGTAGAACGGAAGCGTGCTGAACAATGCCAGACGCGATGTGCCGTTCGATGCGCCACCCGATGCACCTGAACCCAGAGGGCCGTTTGTGCCGATCTGGATCGTACCGCGCACGTCGCCTGTGGTCGATGTCGCTGGGTTTGTCTTGTCAGCTGCCGTCCATCCAGTGGATGCGGTGAGAAATGCGCCAGCCCAATAAAAGTTGTCGTATTCCCACTTGTCGTTTCTGATCGCAAGACCAAATACGTCGGAAGTGCCAATCGAGAAAGTGCCCGTGGTCGAACCGCTCTTTGTTGGAACAAACGAAACAAAATATTTGAATGTCTTGTTGCCCCATTTTGTACCGTTTGCGGTAACAGCCAAAGTTTCTGTTTGCAGATTGCCATACAGATCATAGCCAGTTGCCGTGACAGTCCAGCCGGTATCTGCGGCGTTGTTTGAAACAACGCGCCATCCGCGTGTAATTGACTGATAGGGGTCTTGAAACAGACCGACGCCAGCCGCCAGATAAGGCGAAGCCGCTGTAGGCTGATTGTTTCCGAGACCCTGTGGCCCCCACATATTGCCCGTGCCGACTGCGGCAGCTGAATTGGTTGCCAAAGGTGCGGTTGAAAGAACAATGACGGTTGAGCTTGTGATTGATTTGACATAGCAAAGCAATGCCGACGTACCGCCAGCATTGCCTACGTTTGCAACGCAAAGCGGCATGCCAACAGTGTATTTTGTGCTATCCGCAACAGTTGCGTTTGCACTGCCAGCCGTCACGTTCAGCGTATCAAATCCAAAATCGACAGCCAAGCCAACTGTGACCAAAGTGCCTGATTTATAAGGATAAATTGGAATATTTGTGGCAACGCCAGTTGAAGCGCCAGCCAATGTCATCGGCGTGCCGCTGGTAGCCGTCTGTGCAGCACAAAGATTTGCAGCACCCAAAGCCGAAGGGACAGCATCAACGCTCAACAGGTACGGAAAATCAATGTGACCCTTAATCGTGCCGGGTAACAAATTATCTTTGTTGACCTGAAAACGAACGTCGGGAATGCCTGAACCCTGATAAGACAGGCCGGGGCCAAAATCCGCTGAATACTCAGGGACAACGCCCGGAATACCAATCATGGGGCCGACAACTACATCTGGGCCTGTAAAGAGACTAGCGCTCATTCAATTCCTCCTAAGGAAAGCCTCCAGCACCTTGTGGTGCCAGAGGCAGTTTCTCGGTAACTAATCAAGAAGTAGGGAATGTTCCCCAAATGCCGCGTGGGCCATCATAACCAAAGCTGTAACGCTCGTAGCCCTTGACCAGCAAGTTGTCGGACGTGAAGTCCACCTGCATGTCAGTTTCGAATGGCGTGCGCTCCAGATAGAGCAAGCCTTCGTCGCTGTCGGTCAAAACAAACCAAGCATAAGCTGAGGTCAGGAAGTCAAGAACCACATAGCCTTCAGGCAGAGCGCCGGTTGTCAGCAACGCATTAACATCGTTGTCAGCAGTACCCGGACGGAGTTCCGTCTTCAGCAAGCGGCTTGCTACGTATTCGAGCTGGATTGGAACAACCAGCTTGCGACCACGACACATCAGCTTCAGACCAGCATTGTCCTTGAACTGACGGATTTGAATAAGAGCGCTTTGCAGCGTTGCTTCGTTCAAATCCACATCTACGGACGGCTGGTTCGCGAATGTACCATTGTCAATCGGATGCGATGGGTTGACGAGCGAAACGCCGTCACCACCGATAGCCGAGTTATACACGTTGGCTGTATTCAGGACGTTCGCACCCAAAATTTCCTTGGTCTGGGCGAATGAACGCTGCAAACCGAGGTTTGATGGGCGGAAAGAGGTCTTATACAGGTTGTCATCAATGGCTTTGCGCGTGATCGCATAGCCGAGACCGATTTCAGTATGTTCTTGGTTATAAACATACCGCTCGCCAGCGCCGTTGTCGAAGGAGGTTGCGCCACCTTCAGCCTTGAGCTGGGCAAGACCGAGGAACCGCATATTGACGGTACGCTCGACGGCCATTTTCGATTTACCCTGATTGAAGACTTTGCTCCACTGGGTAGGGATTTGCTTGTATTCGCCAGTGACCTTGCGGACGCCGGGGAGCAACAAGTCCTTGATTGCACCAAGATTGACAGACATTGTTTATCCTCCCTTACGCTACGCCAGCTTTGAAGTTCGTAGCATTGAGCACGACTTCAACGAGGTTGTAGATGCTTGTGTTGTCATTACCGACTTTTTGGCTCAGACCGACGATCTTGAGCGGATACGTCGATTGACCAGTGGCAATCGTCGCATAATCAAGATATTCAGTGCTGATGCCTGTAGTCGAGTTTGGAGCGCCGGGGCCGACAGTGCCGATCTTGGCATTCTGACGGACTTGGGCCTGTGTAACAGGGCCACCGTTGCTTGATTGGATTTCAAACACGATCTGAGGGTCGTCATAGACGTAGCAAGTGATTGGCGCCACAGCCGTTGTGGAGCCCGTCCATTGCGTGTTGTAAATCTTCTTTGCTACGCTGGTATCGTACCATTCGGCGCCAGCAAACACACCCAAAACAGGGGTTGTTGCCGCACCTGCATAGTCAACATAACCAGCATAAGTTGCGTCAGAAACGACAAGATCACCTGTGCCAATCTTGTGAGTTTGGCTCGTGGAAATCTGATAAGCGTTTGTTTGGTAGTTCGGCGCAGCACCGTCAAGGCGACGTACAGGCCGAAGACCAAACGGTGCCAAAGTGTTGGACATCCGTTCTACTCCGGTTTGTTACGTTCGCCTCTCAGCGCGAGAGGTTACCGTAGAAAAGTTCAGCCTGTATCGAACATCCGTTCAGGTACAGACCAATCAATCTTACTCGTCTTCGCCTGTTTCAATGCCATCGTCCTCAACAGGTGGTCGCTCGTATGAACGACCCAGCTTTTGGATTTTGCGCTTGAACTCACCTTTATCGGCTTTGCCGAGTTGAATTAGCTTGTCCTTGACTTGCTCGCGAGCTTCGGACAAATCCTCTTGTCTCGCTTCCTCAGTCAATTCCTTGGGTCTTATCATAAGCATCATTCCTTTACGAATGATTGATTTGCCCTGATAATTTTTTGGCATCAGATCAGGGAATTGTTCGATCGTCGCCGGAACCCAGCCCTGCTCTTCCAGTTCAACTCCGTAGGAAGGGTCTGCCTCTTTGCCAAGCACAGAAACCATTTTCCATTCGACAGTATAGCCGCGTGGAATAAGTTTTTTGGGAATGTCAAAAATGCTTGTTTTTGCGCCACTTCCGTCACGTTTATGGCGACGCTGCGGCTTGTTGGGATCGGTTGAAACACGCTCCGCAACGCGGGCTGCTCCACGGGATATTCTGCGTGTTGATGTTTCTGCCTGTGACATGGGTTTCTCCTTATTGTCCATATTTTGCGAGACGATATTCATCGGGCGTCATATTTGATATTTCTGCCGCCTCCAGCTCTTCGGGTGTCAATTTGACAAATCGACCGCCCTTCGTTGCCGTCGTATTCGTGCTTTGCCTGTTGACTGGCGCGGCGGTTACTGGCTTTTTTACCGCGGTTTTTTGTGTTGTGCGCTGGCTTGTTTGCGTATCAACATCGGTTGCATCATCAACTTGCGTGTCTTCTTCGCGCAAGCCAAGTTTCTTTTCCAAGAACTCAAAATATTCGGGGCTGTCCACTTCAATATCATTGCCAATCGCGAGATGATGATATTTAATAGCTTTGGATCGAAATTCCTTGCTCTCGCGGAATTGCGGCGCCGATTTCTTGATCCATTGCTGGGCCTCCTTCGAATAGGCTGTCAGACCTTCATCCGTGAGATATTCGCCGTCTTCGTCATCATCGGTTTGCGTTTGTTTCTTGCTGGCTTCTTCAACGGTCTGCTCAAACTTATTCTTGGCGTTTTTGAGACCAATTTCATTATCCTCAAGAACCTTGATGCGGGTTTTTGCATCAAAAAGCTTGTCGTTTGCTTCCAGCACTTTGTCGGTATCGCCGCTTTCATAAGCTTCCCGGTAAACGCGCTTTGCTTCCTCAAGTTCTTTTTTGGCAAGGTTTTTGTCGGTTTCAAGCTTGTCTTCTGCCGACTTAAACCGGTCTCTGACAACCGACACCTGATCGAGAGCAGACTTGTTTTTTTCCGCCTCGGCAGCTTCGGCGCGTTTGCGTTCGCGGTCGCGTTCGGCGTTTGCTTCTTTGAGTTGCTTTTGAAGCTCTTCAACGGAAGGGAGTTCCTCTTCGGTTTCTTTTTTAAGGGTTTCGGCGGCATCAGCGCCGCCCTCTATGCCGGTATCGTCGCTATCGTTGGATGCTGCTGCGTCAAGCAACGCCTCCTGTGCGGCTGTAAAGCCGTCATCTTCGGTTCCTGTTTTTTTGGTTTTAGCTTGTTTGCTCATTGGTGAGTACCCTTTCAAGATATTGAAGGTGTGTGTGAGAGATGAAACAACGCTTGTCTAAGTCGCCGTTACACAAAGCTTTCATTCCGCGCAGCTCATCACGACGTGCTTGAGCCAACTCTCTCAGTTTTGGATAGACTTTTGCCTGATCGTCAAAGTGCTGAACCAGAGTTCGTGCATCGCCTTTGCTCAGCACGCTCGCGGCATACCAGTCATCCAACAGGCAGTTCAGCGCTATTCTTGTGGCGTTATCGGTCGGCCCTGCTCCAGAAGAGATGAGCTGACCCGTTTTGATGTCAACAATCTCAGAATATGACATCGGGAAGCTTCAACTTGCCTTGAATGTCAACGTCCTGAAATTCGCGAACCTGAACGCCGCCGAGAGAAAAACGATCACCTTCCTCCGGTTTAAAGCGAACCCAATCGCCAACTTTCACTTCACCTTTTTTGAAAGCTTCTGGCCCCATTTTGACAACAAGACCAACGTTTCCCTGATAGATGTCTTCTTCGGCACGCTTTTCGGTAAGAAAGAGACCTGATTTTGTTTTGTTTGGTCTGACGTAAATGACACACAAAACATTGTTCCAAAACGGTTCATAGGCTTCCTGAAGACCATCAAGGGCGTTCATGATTGTTTCTTTTGGGTCTTCATCATGCAGCATGTTGTGCATGGCTTTGGCGGTCGTAGCTGACATTTAATGCTCCCTGCTCAGACCTGCCTCATCGTCGTTCAACTGTTTTTCCCATTCCCTAATTTCATCCACGACCGCACGCAAAGCTTCGAGGTATCCGCAGCGGTTGCGGTATTCTTCGATGTTTTTGCAGCTGTTGTTTTGAACGGCTTCGCGGCGTTTCTGAAATTCTTCATCGAGCCAGTTGATAAGGTGGTCTTTAAGATTGTGGTGAAAAGCCATCATTCGTCTCCCTTGGGAGGTCGGGGAATGGCGACGACATCCCCCATGATGGATAATTTGGTCATTTCCAAAGCTCCGAGATAAAGATTGGGAGGCATGTCGAGTGGGTAAGCCATGGTGTAACTAGGTGACAAATCCTGATCGACAAATGTGGCAACGAGCGCCACGATCCTGCCTTCTTCATTGAGTTTGCGCAGTTCTTCCAAAACTTCAGCCACGCTTTCATTGCGGGGTGGAGTGGTGTCATCTGTTGCAATCTCAGCTCGTGTGGCAATGTCAATGATGACTGCCACTTAGAGTTTTGCCCTGAGTTTTGCTAGCGTCTTTTCGACCCAATCTTTGCCTTCTTCAAATTCGTGACCGACAAAATGGGCAATGTCTTCGCCACCCTCTTCAGCCACTTTAAGAACGCCCTCAAATGCCTGGATGAGCCGCAACCCATGGGACTTGTGGTTTTCGTTTAAAGGGCTTTCGGTGGATGTCGTTGACGCAGAACTGGCAGATGGTTGGGTTTCTGCCGCCGTATTCAATGCTGCACCCACAGTAGCATCGGCAGATGCGTTTGGGCTAGGAGCCTCGACAGTTGGGGCTGCGGCACTTTCCACCGGCTGCTCGGACGGCGGCGCAGTCACATTTTGGGGTGAGGTAGCCGCAGATGGCTCCCCCGCCTGTGTTTGCGTCTCCGGCGCGGCTTGTGGTTCTGTTTCCTGAACATTACTTGTGTCGGTCATGTCTCTCTCCTTGGTTTTTGACTGCTAAGTTACGGCCTTAGCACTTGCCGCCTTGTTTGCGATATTCTGGCTTTTTGAACGCATTGTGGTGATGGGTGCGATCATGTTCCTTTTCAGGCTTGCCGATCTCGCTGCGATAGGCTGACTTTTCGATGTCAACCTTGCGGCGCTCTTTGTCGTGAGCCTTTTCCTGTTTGCCAACGCGACCGCCCGCATTACGCATCATGGGCGATGGCATGCCGCCGCCGGGTGCGCCGCCCTGTGGGGGCATTGGCGGCCGTGGTGGCATTCCACCCTGAGGCGGCATAGCTGGAGGTGGCGTGATGGGCGGGCGAGGGGCTGGCATCATGGGCGCTGAACCGGGGTTTTGACCTCCGCCGCCAGCAACAATGACGTTTACCTTGGTATGCGCATCCTTGCCGCCTTTGTGCTTATGACCGCCACCGCGTGAGAAGCGTTCACGTTTATCGGCGCGTTTGTGAGCTTTTTCGCCGTCAACTTCGCCGCCAGATTTCAGTTTAATCTTGGCTTTGCTGACCATTTTCTTGATGAGCTTTTTATCCTGTTTCTCATCTTCATGTTCAACGTGACCGCCATCCTTGTAGCAGGTACGACCGCCGTGGCTCCGCTTGTGTTCACGTAACTTTTTATAATCCATATCGCTCATGGCTTCTTGCCTTTCTTCGGTTTGGGTTTGGGTTCAGCTTTCTCAGGTTTAGCCTTGGCGCTCTCCTGAGCCTTGGCTGACACTTCCTTTTCATGCTGGTGCTGACGTGACTGGCTAAGATGCTCGTGAGCCGCCTCAACATGGGCTTTTGCTACTTCATGAACACCCTTCAAATGGGTTTCTTTCTGCGCGTTGATGCCAGCAACATGCTCGCGGGCAACGGCAGCAATGCCCTTGGAATGTTCTTTTGCAACTTCTGTTTCGCTGCGCTTTTGCTCTTTGGCGAGATCGCCCTGAAGCTTCTGGTCGGCAATATGCTTTTGGTTGACCATTTCTTGGGCACGCATCTGATTATTGACAATGGTGTCCTGAGCTTCGCGTTCCTGCTCGGTTTTCTTGATTTGTTGATCCTGCGCTTTGAGATCGAGTTCTTTGTTTTTAAGTGCGATTGCCGGGTCTTGCGGAGGAGGCTGAGTTGGATCGGGCGGTGGCGTAAACAAGCTTTGCGGGTCATTCACGCCGATAACGCGCAAAGCACGCTCATGCACAGCCTTTTGATCGTAAATCTGCATGCCAGTCGGACTACCCGCCAACTGAATGATGGCTGTTGCCACCATAATGCGGTGAACATGCGATGGGACATTTGGATCGGATGCTGGCACCAGTTCCAGATCGGAAAATTCTTCGGCAACCTGCCATTGACGTTGGGGCGATTTGGCAAATTTCCACAAAGCCGACGGGTCTTCTTTGAAAAGATCACGCAGATTTTGAAGTTCTTGCTGCTGCGCTTGATGGTTGCGCTTGTGAATTGCCCCCATGGTCTTGGTTAGCTGTTCGACCGCCGCCATCATGGTGCCGACCGGCACGTCCACGCGACCTTCTCCGACGGGTATCTGCGCCGCGCCGCCGAGCCTTAAGCCGTCTTCGCCAAGGCTTTCGCGCATCTTTTCGAGGGTTGGTGATGGTTCCGTGTACGGGATTTTCATCACAAATTCGTTGATCGGCTTGCCGTTGGTGTCGATTTCCTTGGCATGACCGGGATTGACGCGCATTTCGGTGTTCGATTGCTTTGAACCACCCTTTTGCATCAGGAAGCCGGGGAATGTGGCAAACTGACCGGCATCCAGCAACATGCGGGTGATGCCCGTAAGTGCCCGCGACGTGTTGCCAAGCAACTGGATAAAGCCGTAAGCGTAAAAACCAAGCCCCGGTATCAATGGGTAGTGGACAATTCTGACTTTCTTTTGAAATTCCTTATCGTCTTCTTCCCAATTACGGCGTATCGCCAAAACTGTTTTGCTGTCCTGTTCGACCGTCACGATGTACGGCAATGGCAAACCGGTTGCCACCATTTCGCCGTCTTCGTTTTCTTCCATATGCTCGTGACCTTTGAGGTCAATGTCGATCATCACTTCGAGAATGGTGTATTGGAAATCGGATGGCAGCTGAGGCTTTGGATCGGTGCCTTCGCTTGCGGCTATTTTTTCTTCGGTAACCGTTCTTTTGGGCTGCGGTGTCGGCAATTCAATGCGGCGGTAGCTCTTATTCAGCTGCATCCGTATCATTGTCGCCTGTGACATTTTGGTGCGATGGGTCACGCGCAAGGCGCTGCGCAAATCCGTGACTTCGTTCGATACGATCAAATCCTGCATCGGGATGCTTTCCGACACAGGGCGACGGCGTAAGGGGCAGTGATATTGCTTTTTGAAGCCATTACCGAAAAGACCCTGACTGAACGCCATGCGGTCGGTGTCTGGGTAAAATTCGGTGGCTACCGTTGTCAGGTAGTGATTGATGTCTTTTTCAAAATCTTCGGCTATTTCATCGCGCACAATGGTTTGCGGCGGGGCGCCGGGAACTGGTTCGGGTTGATCGTCCCGCACCTTGGCTGGGCCTGTAGCCGGTAACATTTCGGCTACGAAATTGGCTTGATAGCGCACCGTTGTTTCAAGCAAGAGCGGATGATATACCTTTGAGACAGTTCCATCAGCCGATGTCTGACCGCTGCTTTCCTCAAGCTTGATGCCAAGCAAATCGACGGCACGGGAAAAGATGTTTTCAAAGTCAGCGCGGGTCTTTATGTCCGCTTCAACGCCTTCGCAGATTGAGCCGCCGAGGCTCGATAAATCGGTCTCGGACATCCCAATCGCAAGATTGGCGTCAAACCTTTCGTCTTTCTCTGGCTTGTCTTCGTCAGAACCGGGCTGCGTGTCAATAATAGCCGAGCCATCGGACTGATAAATGATATGAGCTCCCGTCTTGGCATCGACAACAATGGTCGTGGTCTCGCTCCCTTTGTCATCGTCTTCCAAACCGTCAACCGGCATGGCTTCGAGGACATCAGGCGGAAGTTCCCGGATGTTTCCTGTGCTGTTGGGAACGAGACCAGCCATAAGTTATACGCTTTCGGCTTCGTTGTTTGCTTCGCCGGGATTGATTGGAACCACCTTCGCTTTATCGCTGTTGATCCACTCTTCAACCTGCCCATAAACAAGCGAGCCATATGCCTTTGAGCATACGGTATCAATGCGTGTGAGGTCTTGGGCTTGGAAGTCCTGCGTGCCGCAATTCATGCAACGCATAGCCAGCTTGAAGCGCAAAGCTTTCTCAACGCCATTGAGGTTTTGCTCATCCTGAAACACGCCAACAAGAGCGTTTGCAATGGCAATACCAATGCGCCATGCCTTGACTTCCTGATTGGGCTCAGGGCTCATAACGGGTTCGTTCAGCGGCTTGCCATCCAAACCCTTGATCGTAATATCGAGGTCTTTTTTCATCGTTTGCTCCTTTGTGTGGTTTATGACTGTGACGTGCCGAGGGTATTCAGTGAATTGATGACGGTCAGCCCTGCGCCAACTGAAGTTTGCTGAGCAAGTCCCGCGCTAGGCGTTAAAGCCGCCAATATCTGGTTCAGCAAAGTCAACACTTGAGGGTCTGTCGGCGCCGCGACCGGGGTTGTAGGAATAGCCGCTACCGCTGTGGCAAGGCTTGCTACAGCCGATTGAATGGCTACAGCTGTGGACGATAGGGTCTGCACGGCGGTTGTAAGGCTCGTCAGTGTGGCTGTGTCGCCATCGAGCTCTGCCTTGGCTTGGTTGATTGTATCGGCTAGTGACATGAGAAACTCCTTGAGTTTTTTGCGGGTTAAAGGCGTAGATTTGGCACTTCTGTTGAACAAAAACATTTCTGCTCCTTTCGGTAATAGAGGTGGTTTTAACGTGCCAGACCCCTAACGCACGGCACCCGTCTCAACCGGTATTGATCGTGTGCCCCATGCCGTTTCTTTGATTAGCGTGAATGTACGGCAAATTCTCACGAGCCGTTGAGGCTGGGTAGTTACTCCAGCCCGGCCAAAACCATCAGACCTTTTGGGGAGACATGATGGGATTAGGATTGATGATCTTTCATAAATTCAGGAAGCGGCGGGATAGGAATGCTTTTTCCAGCCAAAGAATGCGTGCAATCGCCGCAATAGTTAAGAACGCCATCGGTCAAGATATAATGGCAACATTGCGGAACAGGCTTGCCGTTTTCATCTTTCACAAATTCGCCAGTCCATTTACCGTTTACATGAACAGTTTTCACTCCAGTGTGCTTAAAACTTGGGGTAAATGTTGGTTTCTCAAGATCATGATTAACAAAATTCCAATTGTCAGGAAGGATGTGCATCTTTTCACATCCGGGACACCAGTGCTCATAGGCACCAGTTGCCCTTCTAAGAATTGAGCTAACCTGTCCCATTATGAGAATGCGAGCATTGAATAGAATGTCGTCAGATTGCCTGTCTGCGCTGGAACTTCTGTGGCAGTGAAGCTTTGACCACCATCGACAAACACAGTCAGGTTGACGGTGCCGTCCGTATTTATCTGGGTGATAACGGCGCCATAAACGGTATTGAGATCGGGGCCTGAACCAGCGGGGATGTTGTATTGGACTGGAAGACCAATTTGAGGTGCGAGTGCCATGGTTTTCTCCGTTAAGGTTTACAAAGCTCTTTGTTATGCTTGACAATTGGTTGCGGGAGAGGGAATTGCACCCCCGACCTTTCGGTTATGAGCCGAACTATCTGCTACTGATATATCCCGCGATAATTGGTGGAAAGTGCCGCAGATTAAGCAACCTTTCAATTCTGGGTTGCAACAAGCAGGATCGGTTCCCTGCCGTCGTCATAAGGGCAAGGAGCAACCCTTCAGCTGTCCGCGTGACAGCACGTTGTTGCATATTTAAAGATTTGCCAGCTGGATTTGGATAATCCCGTTGGGGTCAAAGTAGGCGCCCCGATGTTCGCGCAGCTCGCTCATTTCATCCTCGCTGACATCTATAAATTCGAGATGGTCAAGCACTATCATTGGAATGTAATCGTTTTTCCACGGTGGGTTAAAGTTACGATTGTAAGGCTTCATTGTTCAAAGCTTTGCCGTTCATCATGCTTTTGCGCCTTCCGTTAAATGACCCGTCGGGATGAAAGGTGATGCGGATCGCGCTAAAATCGACGAGAACGCTGCCATCCGAAAGAACCTGCCCTTCCCCGATTTCGCCAGCCATCATTGTCTTTTCAATTTCGCCAAGGGATATGACCGCCATGCGCGACCGCTGGGGTAACGCTGCGTCTTTGTCATCTGAGAATGAGAAACCTACCGACATTATTGATTGTCCTTTATGCCAAACAGATGTTCGCGGATCATATCGGCAACCTCATACAGCTGGGCTTCAACCGTGCGGACATTTCCGAATTTTTGATTGATGCGGCGCGTAACATCAGGCTTGCCGTTTTCCATTTTCTCAAACACAACCTTGCCGGATTTGAAGGTAACCGTGAATGCCACGGTGCTATCGGCACCCGTGAAGGCGATCTTTTCACCTTCCTGTGGCTTCTTGCGTTCGTGCGCGGGCGGCTGAAACAGCTGAACGCGGCTTGGAGCCATTGAGTTAGACATAGCGGACACCTGCTTCAATGGTGTGTCCGTTCAGGGATGTGGTCGATCCCGCGATAACATTCCGGCTGTTTGACGATACCATTTCAGCAATGCGGACAAGCCATTCCTTTTCGCTTTCAGTGGCGGCAACGCTCAGGGTAACAAAGGCTGTAACGCGAACCATTTTTTTTGGTGCGTCCGGCGCGGTTTCAGGCTTTTCAATCTTCTTGCGTTTGAACATGGTGCGCTCCTTGGTTGTGCCATCGGCATGACGACCGAAGGCGGTTAAACATCGTAAGGCGTCTCATCAGTCTTGTGCGGCTGATTGTCCAATTCCATTTGAATATCGGCATCGCGGTCGCGTTCGTCGCGCCTTAGAGCCCAGCCGGTATCACGTAACCAGCGCAAACCCTGCACCAGCGCGTCAACGTCATCGTCGTGCTCAACCTTTGGAAAGTTGCCCATGTTGGTGATGAGCTGTGCCGCCCATTCCATTTCAGGGGCATAGATCACGCCAGACGAAAAGAGGTTCTGGATCGAATAGGCGCGGGCTACCTTGTCTTTCGTAGCGCCGACCATTTCAACGCTGAATGTCTGACCTCGAAAAAGCCGAGCCAATTCGTTCTGGACTTCCGTGCCGCGTGCGCTGTCTTCGATCAGAAGCTTATCAACCTTGAGGCGTTTGCAGCTGAAAAGGACGTGTTCGACCAGCCCCCAATGTTGCCGGGTGCGCTTCAGGTAAGCCTTGTCTGTTTCTTCCGGCTCGCGCTGCGGCATACTGCCGTGAGTCGTCAGGCGCTTTTTCCAGCAATCCATGAGCATAATCTTGGGCAGATCGTATTCGTCCCTCCAGACACCAAGGATTACGAGGGCGTTATAATCGTTCTGCTGTTTGTCTTTAAAAGACGTATCAAGCGATGCAACCACAAATTCCATGGCGGGCCATTGCAAACGCTGATCCACATTAGGATCGTAAACGCCAAGCCTTTGGGCGTAAGTTTCGTCATAAAGCTGCCACCATTCTTCTTTGACAATGCCGCCGCCGCGTGGGCTGGGCGATTGTTGGAATTGCGATGCCACGGCGTAAGGCCCCATTTGCATCTTGAGGTCTTCAACCGCTTCGGCTGAGAAGCGCTCCGGCCACAGTAGCTCGCCGCGTTTGGTGCGCCATTCGCCGCCAACCGATGTCTCGCAGCGCGGGAAGTCTGGGTCAAATTCCATAGGCAAGCGCAACACTTCGTAATCGAGGTTGCGGCTGATGATGTCGCCTGAAACGTCATTTTCATGCACACGTTGCATGATGACGATCTTGGATGATTTCTCCGGGTTGTTTAGTCGGGTCGGTACGACTTCGCGCCACCACAAGAGGGTTTGTGCCCGTTTCGCTTCGCTTTCCCCGTCTTTGATATTGTGAGGATCGTCCACGATGAAGCGATCACCACGTTCGCCCGTACCGAGACCGCCAACTGATGTAGCGAGCTTCCATCCCATACGACTATTAATAACTTTGCTCTCGCTGTCTTTCGTAACCTTGACACGATCCCCCCAGAACTCTTGATATTGCGGAGAATTGATAACAGTCGCAAAGCGTAGGTTATCGCGGAGCGTCAGGGCTTCTGAATACGAAGCGCAGACATACCGCAAATGCGCAAGGTTGCGCGGCCCCCATTCCCAAGCGGGCCACAACACGTCCACAAGCAAAGATTTCATGCAACCCGGCGGGACGTTAATCAGTATGTTTTGGATACCATCAGCGCCGCCGGTCTCTTCATACCGCGTTACAGCCTCAAGGTGGGCGCACATCTCTTCCAAGACATCGCCGTCAACCATTTCCCGTCCCGGCTCAACCACATGCCAGAAGTATTCAACGAAGTAGAGAAGGCTTCTTTCGCACTCAAGCCCCGCTATAGTCCTTCGCATTAACGCCCGATCCTTCAATTCCTCCGACGTCAAGGAGCTTTGTTTTGAGGGCATGGAATTGTTCATCCGTCAAGTTTAGCGCCCTGATATTGTTCATCATAACATTGATCGTATTGATTTGTGGGGGCGGGTCACTTGCTTGAGGTCGTCCGTCTAGGGTATCGCGCAAGAGCTCAAGGGCTTTCACAGGGCTTTTTCCTAAAATGGCTTGCTCTATCAATGTCGAAGCAGCGGCATCAAGGCGCAACGCTTTGGCTCTGGGATCGTCGCTCTCTTCGTATTCTTTGAAACGGCGCATCAACGCCTGTTTGAAGGGATCACGAGTGCCAAATATCTGTTTTGGCGCACCTTTTGGGTTTGCGACTTGCCCTTTTTTGAAGCCGCCCTTCCCTGTAGGATTAGGTGCCGCCCGTTTTTTAGGGGGCATAACTGTTTCCTGTGTTCTAACCTATTGATTTCATTGGATCATCCAACTGACGGTTTTTGGATGATGTCCTAATGTGCCTGATTTGCCTCAAGGTAGTCAAGCACATTTTGCGGTCGAAGAGTTTTTACCTACCATGGGTGGTAGAATAAATAGATGGGTGTATTTATTCTGTGGCGAAGTAAGGTTCAAGTTTGTCGTTGAAACGTATTATTCTTCCGTCTTGGAGTTCAATGTATCCAAAAGGGTAAGTTACCCTTGTTTCCCATTGTTTTGGCGATAGCGATTGCCTTAAAGCCATTTGGTGGCTTTCAACCATGTTGCGAGCTTCTTGAAGCAATTCTTCGTCAGTCATGGCTTTCCTCCCCGTAAACGCTGTTATTGGCTGTGTATTTAACAGTTCGGTTCTTTTTCCAAAATTGCCACCATTTGCGTTCCCAAGTGATAGTTATGACATCGCCTTCTTGCGGTTCTGGGTAAAGCTTTAAGCCTTTTTCCGTATAGTGCATCCAATAATGGGGTGAATTACCATTATATGGTAACAATTGAGCGCCCAACGCCCTATCCACGGTGTATTTGACCGAGACATTTTGCAAAAAACCCTTATTTATCAATGATACCAATTTTAGGTAATTAAGCATGTATTCCCCAATGCGAGAAAGAACCTTCTGCTGGTTCAAACGCTGAAGGCTTATCTTGCCGTTCGTTAAAAGCCGCGTTGAGTTCGTGGAGAATTTCCATGTGCGTTTTACCATAAGCGGGGTAAATTTCGACAACAGCAACATTTTTAAATTCGGGGTCTTTGGTCATATTGACGATTTTGACCCGTGCGGTATCGCAAGCTGCATCGCGCTGAATGTTATAATGGCAACCGCTGTCTTGCACGCGGGCTTTCAGCCATGTTTCGTATTCGCGATATAAATGATCGCCAATCATGGGACAATCAACTTGGGTTTTGGTTGCGTGACAATAGCACTTGGCTTCCAGCGAAGCGTTTCGTCGTTCACCTCTTTGCCTGAGAAAATCACCGTGAGAACGTGATTAAGGGCTTCTGGCAGCAAAACATCTACCATCATTTGCTTTTGTGCGCCGTTGGGAAGTTTGATCTTGACCTGTTGTCTGATTGTGGCGTGCCTGATGATCTTGACAGCAAGGGCGCCAACATATTCTTCTACAGTGGCTTCGTCCTCTGTGCCAGCGGCAAGCAACTGTGGATCGTCGAGACCTCTTTTGGCGTTAATTACTCTTCGTGCTTCATGTTGTTCGCCATCCCTGTAACTCACCCAAAATAACTGTTTCGCTTGGCAATTTGGGCATTCATTGGCGCAGGTAGCGGACGCATTTTCTTTCTCAAAATTGCAACTGGCGCAATAAAGGATTGTGTTCACATGGGAAGCTTCGCCCTTGCGTTCAGCTATCTTTTTCTTCAGTTCATCAATGTCGATCATTTTTTTCTCCGCTTCTTTTTCTTTGGCTGGTGCCATAACAAATCAATGGCGCGACAATTAACTTTCTCGCCATTATCAAGCATGATTTCGTACATATAACGCTCGTCTAGCGCGGCTTTAGAACGGAAATAAAACATTATCACCCCGGTCATGCCCGTTTTCTTTAATTTAACGCGCAAGCCTATTGCAAGGGGTTTGTTCTTCAGGGCAACACGTTCTACCTGTTCATTGCCAGCTCGCCCTACAGCAACAATCGCGTTTTGCTTGGTTGTGGCTTCCTGAATGGCATAGGCTTGGCTTATCTTGCGCTCAGAATGATTATAGAAAAACTCTTCGGGCAACGTCGTTTTTACCACCATGCTGCCGCTGCATGTGCGATCCATGGGATGACCTCGCGAGGCACCCAATGGATGCCCCCGTCTCAGCAAACAATAAATAGCCTCATCGGGCGTAAATTTATTGAGGTAAAGCGGGTAAACCAAGCGGGCTATGTCTTTTTCTTCGGTCATATTGTAGTCAACCGCCGGGTCGATTTGACGACACGACACATCAAAATCGCGCAACCATGCCCAATAAGACAGGCTAAATTCGGCATGACCGATGCGCCAGTAAGAATAGAAAAGGGCAAAACGGTGTTGAAAAATGCGCAATTTTTGCATCAATTTCCGCAGTTCGTTTTTAATCTTTTGCATGGCGATCCCCCGTGAGTAATTTTCTTTTATCAAACGACAACTGACGCGCATAGCAATGCACAATGTCCATGGGGTCTTTGCCGTATTGCCCCGTGTGCTTGTCTTTCATCCTTATTTGATAATAAGGCAGACCATCTAACCCTTCGCTGATACCAATAATTTTGCCGATGCGGCTCAGTTGGCAAACCTCAACTTCCGTTTCAAGGGACAGAACTACCGAGCCCATTTCACGCTGTTCGCGCTCAATGGCGCTGAGGCGGTGTTCAACATTTCTGATGTTATTGACCGCGCTGTTCATGGAATGAATTGCATTTGCAAGGGTTAGCGGATTAAGCTGTAATCCAGCAAATGCTTGATAAATGTGGCGTATTTGTCCCGCAGACAACAACTTTTCTTTATGAAGGGTTTCGCGGTGAACCATTGAAAGATGCTCTCCGTTGACGAGCGCAATTTGCGCAAGGGCTGATTTATAAGCGGCATCCAGCGTTTCGCGGACAAGGGACGCGGACAACAAATTGCTGTCTGGTCGGTTGGTGGCGGCAATTTCCTTAGCATCAAGCTGGTCAAGTTTCACCAAGGCTTTTGGCTCTGTGCGTTCACAAAGTTTTTCATAAAAATTTTCTACTTCTCCTTTTGGTTCGTTAAAAGTCGCCATTTGCCACCTGCAAACACGTTAGACCTAATTCGCGCCACATTTTGACAACCTGCGTGCGATCCTCAAGGACAAAAGATACATCGCCCGGACGCACAGCGTTTGCCTCGCAGTAAGCTTCATACCATTTCTTTTTCATCGCGTGGTCGGGCTGAAAATCCCCTTCTTGCCGCATAAACAGCCCATGATAAGGAACCTTGAAGTTCTTGAGCCAATCCATGGTTTTTTGCCCAACCTTGGCGCTGCGCCCGGTAACGATGATTATTTTGTGACCGGTTGCCTCTAGGATGCGCACCATGTAGATGATCGGCCAATTAGGGTCATCTTGGTCACAGGCTTCGTAAAAACTGTCCCAGTCCTGTTTTTTGGTGGTATCTGGCAAGCCCTGTGGGGTGCGCGGGTCAATAAAATGCAAACGATGCTCCCCAAGAGCAAGCGTTCCGTCGAGATCACAAATGACAATGCGTTTTGGCACCACATCATCGGGTGCTGGTATTGGGCTGTGCATGTTTGGCTCCTTAAGCCGGTTGACGTTTCGCGAATTTCTCCAACAAGAGACGGTTAAATTCTTCAAGGGCTTGCTGCGGCGTGCCTTTTGCGCTGATGGCGTGCAACTTCAAAAGGTTTGAGATTTCTTCGATGGTTTGAAGGCGGGTGTTTTGGGAAGCTTGGCGGGCGGCGCGATTACGGATGTCAGCGGTGCGGATCAGTCCGTAATGAAAAGCCAGTTTTTCAAGGCATCCAAGCAATATTCCAGATGCTCGGTCGCTTGTCATGCTTACGCCGCTGTTGCGAATACGAAGAGCCCAATCCTCAAGGGTGTCGCCGCACCCGATTACGTACCAAACACATGATTTTGAAAGGGAAAATCCATTTTGAGAAGCTCGCGCACCCAACGAATTAAGTGCCATGTGAACGCTTTCTTTGGCTGCGGCAACGCTGTCGCTTACATGCTGGACGCTGGCACCGCGTATTTTGTGCATATCAATGGTTGAGTATTTGCCGCCGAGATGCGCACGTCCAAAATCCATCCTGAAGCGTTCGGCGCCGTCATACAATTCGTCGTCAATCGTACCTTTTTCGTGCATCTTTTCGTGGGCGTAACTACTTTTTTTAACTCGGTGTTCGACGATTGCTCCTTGGGGGTCAACCTCACGAGTAAGGGTCGCTGTATCCCTCCCGTTATAGATTATTATGTCAATCAGCTTCTCAGGGCGGGGAGCCGCCTTCTCTTGCTGGATCATGATACACCGAAAATGAAGGACGACGCAGCAAATTGTACTGATAATTTTTTCGAGTGCAAGTGATTTGTTTTTTTAACCATGGTTAACGTCTTGATCTGGCAACATTGACAAATCGGTACAATGTCCCGTACATTGTTACTGGTACATTGTACTGCAACCAAAATTGGAGGAACCAATATGCCTTTTCATGATGACGGCGATCCGCACTACATCCCAGCACGCGAAGCCACGCTCGCGTTGATGGTTATTGTTGCCGAGATGTTGAACATGGAGGATGCCAATGACAACGACTTTGAATAAACCCGTCAAGCGGCGCACCAATGAAATACGCCGTGACCGCAGTAAATACCGCAACATCATCGTGACACTCTATCCCGCTGGTCACATCGGTCTTCGTCTTGAAGGCACCCGCTCCGAAGAAACCATTCCCATGCAAGCGGTTTTTGAACGAGCGGTGAAGATGCGGATCGCACAACAGGAAACAGACAAGCTTCGCAAGAAAGCCGAAAAGGCAGGGGTGTCTTTGGCAATGTACGTTAAACGCAAACGGAGATAATCATGAAAAACCACACACCGACCATTTCTCATGCAGCACTTGCTGTTGATGAATTGTACCTACAGCCCGGTCGTGGCTGTGAACGGAGCATAAGGAGAATAGCATGACGAGTTATCCCCCCAATCTTGCCGACATCGCCATTTATCAAGCCATGGTCGGACAAGCCTATCTAAACGATCTTGCGACATATGGTCTCGCAATTCGTCATGGCATAGGGGAGACCATAGAAGTCGATGGCTTGCTCTTTAAACGCATACCTAAAACGCATGCGTATGATTGCGTAAGCACCGGAATTTCGTCCGACATATTTGAGATGGTCGGGACTGGCAAACAGTACAAAATCACTATCACTCCAATCTTAACAACGCACAGGAGGAATAAAGATGCCGCTAAGCAAATTTGAATGGTTTTTGCTTTTGTCAGCCGCCTTTGTAACCGGTGGTGTCGTTGCTCTTTTTTGTTTGGAGTAGCCCATGCAACAGCTTAACGAACGCCAGCTTGAAATCATGCGCCGCACCTATCCGGGCTTTCGCGAAAAAGACAAAACCATCCAGCGCGTTAAAGCAGGCGAACGCCTGTATCGCGAGAACCCCGGTTATGTGCCGGTTGAACAGGAGGATAATCATGCCAACGGACATTAAGCTTTTGAAAGGAGTATCGCATGATTGAGCTCGTTCACAGCGTTTCAGTACCAGCTTTTCTTAAACGGCAAACAAACCAATTGCTGCGCGATGAGGATGGGTGGGAAGAGTACATTTTTGAAATGCTGAAAACGCATCAGCCAGATCAGGATGTCATTGATATTGTCCGTCACTACAAATCTTGGCTGCGGATCGAAGCATACCGTGAAGTGCAAAAAATGCTCATTGACAATAACGACGGCAGACATGCCCGCCAAAAACTGGAATTTATGATTAGGAGGGAATGCAGATGACCCCCAAAGAAAAAATGGATGCCCTTCACAATAAGGTTATCGCAATACTGGAAGCCGAGACCGGGGAGGAAATCGGAGTTGGTTATCATTTGGCTATTTTTTGTGAAGCCAGTGAAGAAAAAGGTGATGCCGTGTTATCCAGCAAGTGTTCATCCG
>Ga0116226_10000894_pt1 | contig 26016 bp, 23 predicted proteins | sample S1TSphfallax_FD_89692 | JGI IMG/M metagenome (GOLD analysis project Ga0116226, IMG submission 89692) | Host-associated microbial communities from peat moss isolated from Minnesota, USA - S1T2_Fa - Sphagnum fallax MG | ecosystem: Host-associated > Plants > Peat moss > Unclassified | place: USA... | reverse complement strand
ATGCAGTAAATAGTCGCCCCGTCGGCCGAAAGACGGTTTACCCAAGAGCCAGTGTTTTCAATCATGTAGCGAGGAGGTGCAGAATGTTGCAGGATCGGAGTTGCCGAGCAGCAGCACGTTCTCCTTGCGTTCGAGGAAGGCGAGCGAGGCCAGCTCGCGCAGCTTGCGTTCATCGACCGAGGGCTGGAAGGCGAAGTCGAACTGGTCCAGTCCCTTGTTGTAGGGGAAGTGCGCCCACTGCGTCTTCAGCCGGACGTTGCGGGTGTGCTTGGCGTGGCTCTCGGCTTCGAGCGTCTGTTCGAGGAAGTCGAGATACGGCAGGTTCTTCGCCGATGCCTCTTCGGCGATGGCCTCATAGCAGTTGGGCAGATGCGACAGGCGCAGCCGCAGCATGTGGTTCAGAAGGCGTTCAGACTGAAGCGACATGGGCCACCTCCTCACAGAACGCGTTGTAGATCGAGAGCGGGCGGAACTCGACCTCGGGTACGGGATAGTGAAGCCCGACGCCGGGACCGGGAGTCAGTTCGGCGACGGACTGTAGCGTTGGCTTCGCTGCCGACGCCCTGCTCCGGCGCGGAATCCACCTGCCAGCTCTTCGCCTTCCGTTCATACTCGCGGGGGGCCTGCTTCAGATACCGCCGAACCGTCTTCCGGTCCATGTTCAACTGCCGTGGAATCTCGCTCACGCTCAACCCATCGTGATGCAACTTCTGTATCTCCATAAAATCCTCCAGTCGCAACATCCTGACCCCCAAGGGTCAGAATGCCGCCGCTCGGCCCACACCTGGGGAATTTTCAAGCGCCGAATTTGAGGATTTTTAGGGGTCTTCCGCAAGTTTGGTGATACTGCTCATTTTCGGCTCTTGCTCTTACTCTGTTATTGATTGCAGACGATTTATGAGGTCGCCACCTGACGGCCACGGCGACATGTGATGAAGCTCGCTTCTTTTACGCTCTCTTCAGCTCACTTTCATCAAACTTGCGGAAGACCCATTTTTAGAGTACCGATGACAAACGGCAGCGTTCCAGCGAAGCAGCCCGGCTGCGGTTGGCGAAGAGGCCGAAGTGGCGGATGCGAACCAGGCCTTTGGGTAATACGTGAAGCAGATACCGGCGCAGGAACTCGTCGGCGGAAACGGTCATGACCTTGTTCCTGCCGCCGTGGGCGTAGTCTCGCCAGCGGAAGGAGACGCGATGGTCTTCGAACGCCACCAGGCGGTGGTTGGAGATGGCGACGCGATGGGTGTAGCGGGCCAGGTAGTTGAGAACATGTTCGGCACCGCTGAAGGGCGGCTTGGCGTAGACGACCCAGTCCTTCTGGCCGATCTGCCACAGGAAGTGGCTGAAGGCCTGCGGCAAGGCGAGTTGCTGAAGCGATCCATGGAACTGGAGTCTGCCGTGTTCGAACAGCGCACGGACTTCTTCCGAGAACTTCCTGCGGAAGATCCTGCTGAGTGCCTTGACCGGCAGGAAGAATCGACGTGAAGAGTCGATCCATCTCGAATTATCAGCAGCGAGACCACCGGCTGGAACGATGTAGTGGATATGGGGATGGTGCTCAAGGTTCTGTCCCCAGGTATGGAGCACGCCGAGGAAGCCGATCTCCGCGCCGAAGTACCTGGGGTCACGGGCAGCTTCAAGCAGCGTCGCGGCACTGGCGCGGAAGAGCAGGTCGTAGAGCAGCCGCTTGTTCTGCAGCATCAGTGCGGAGAACTCGTGGGGCAGAGTGAAGACGATGTGGAAGTAAGGCACGGGCAACAGCTCGGCGGAACGCGCGTCCAGCCACCTGGCACGCGCAATGCCCTGGCACCTGGGGCAGTGCCGGTCACGGCAGGAGTTGTACGAGATGGCCTGATGGCCGCAGCTGAGACACTGATCGCGATGCCCGCCCAAAGCCGCAGTGCGGCAACGGGCGATGGCATCGAGCACCTTGCGATGCGGCCATGCAAGGTGTGATCCGTGCCTCTCCCAGAAGCTGTTGCCCGCCGCGCGAACGATGTTGGCCACCTCGATGCGCATGGATCTTCATCTACAAACTTGTGCCGGAAACGAAGGGAAAGACGCTCGAACAGATCGAAGCCGGATGGCGCGCGAAGGTGCTGAGAAAACAGCAGCGCATGGAAGTCCTTCGGTCGCGTAACGCCAGCCTGACATCAGGTTCGAAGTTCAGCCGGAAGTTTTATGCGCTGTGTTGCGACGACCGTTACTTGCATCTCGTGAGCCAAACGCACAATGTTCTCCGCGTCATAGTTGCCACGAAGTCGATCAAGAAAGCGGGGTCGGACCCTGGTCACAAAAATCTGAGTGACCTGATTACGCCGCGCATAGTCAACGACCGTCTTGACGATATTCTTGCCGCCCACAACTCTTGCTTCGACCTGTAAGCTTCGAGCGAAACGCAGATGTTCTTCCACTCGCTTCCGTTCTTCTATTGGCAAATTCGCGAAGTCGGCCGTTTCATGGACAAAGAGCGCTATGCAGTCGGCATGAAGATAGTCGGCGGCCCGATGTCCTCGGCGGATGAGCACCGCAGTCGAAGGGTCGGCTGTAATGTGGATCAAGATCCGCTCCTTGGGCTGACTATCCATTCCTTCGTCTGGGCGTGACTCTGGGGCCCCTGGAAGCGAAAACGCGCTCGCCTTGTCGTATGCGGTCTGACGGAGATCCACTTCGTGAGCGGCTTGGCGAAGCGCTAACTCCCGCAGTGCCCTCAGATTTGAGCCCTTAAAAAATCCTGCAAGAGCCCCCTCCACCATCTCCGGCTTATAGATGGAACCCCGCTTTATACGATTGAGCAGCGCTTCAGGCGTGACATCGATGGCCACCACCTCCTCTGCTCGCCGGATAACTCCATCAGGTACAGTTTCGCGGACTTGGATGCCGGTGATTTGCCAGATCTCATCATTGACACTCTCCATGTGCTGGAGATTTATTGTCGTCCACACCTCGATGCCTGCATCCAGCAGGAATTCAACATCTTGCCAACGCTTAGTTCGGGCCGAGCCAGCAATATTCGTATGCGCCAATTCGTCGACCAAAGCAATGCTCGGTCTGCGCCTTAGTACGGCTTCTGTATCCAACTCCTGGAATGATGCGCCGCGATATTCGACTTTGCGATGCGGGATGACCTCCAATCCTTGAGTTTGTGCGATAGTGTCGGGGCGGGCGTGCGGTTCAAAGTAGGCAAGGACTACATCGACTCCCCTCCGCGCGGCAGCCTGGCCGTCCGCGAGCATCTGGAAGGTCTTTCCGACGCCCGCGGCATAACCCAAATAGACCTTCAGTTTTCCGCGTTGGGTCGCACCGGTCGTGGGCATGTCAGATATGGCGCGGGAAGACCCGCACGTCAATACCGTCCGCCTCCCGAATCAGGCGCCGCACCGGATCTCCGAAGATCTTCTTCCGCCAAGTCTGATGGGTGCTATGCCCAATGAAGATCTGGGTAATGCGTTTATCGCGAGCAAACTTGATGATTGCGGAGATTGGATCGTCGCTCTCCAGGACTTCGGTGATGGCACCGGCTTTCGTTGCCACGTCGAGATAACTTTGGACCGTGGCTCTTTCTCTCTGCGATTGGCTCGACTCGCGAACATGCACAGCGTAGAGCTCTCCTTGAAAACGATCCCTGTTGCGCTCGCCCCTTTCATGGTCAAGGCATCTGAATGCGCAGTCATGCAGATGAGAAAGCGCTCATGAGCTCCGAAGACTGGTTCGATACCGTGCTCATGAACATAGGACTCTAGTTGCGCATCCACTACTTCAGCGGTTAGCAGTAGCGCGAGTTCGCGAAGATCTGAAAGTTGGCGCTCCCGAAGATTGCTGATTCCGGTAGGTGTGAGCTCATTACCCTGGCGCCAGAGACAGAGGTCGGTGGGTACATCCACGATCACGATCTCGTCGGCGGCGAGTAGAAACGACTTCGGGATCGTCTCCGCAGTGTCTTTGCCTGTGATCATCCGGACCTTCTCTCTGTATTCCTCAACAAAGAGGAGATTTACGCTCGACAAGACCGAAATGCCATTCTTCAAAAGCTCTTGGACATCCTGCCAGCGATGGGCAAAGCGGCTTGCGGGAGGATTAAGGACGGCGAGCGGGTCAATGACGCAGACCTGAGGCGCACGGCGAAGAATTGCATCTATGTCCGCACCTTGGCCCTCGGCACCCCCTATTGAAGGGATTTGCTCCAGCTTCTCGAGAAGTGTCCTAATCTCCGTGGACTGCTCGCCTTGCACGGCGCCCACTACGACGTCTTCTCCCCGCTCGAAGCGTCGTCGCGCTTCATCAAGCATGCGATATGACTTGCCTACGCCGGGCGCGTAGCCTAAGAAAATCTTGAGTTTCGCGCCGCATTGCTTGCTCTCCTCCGCCTGGACTTGCTTGAGGAGGCGCTCCGGATTCGGTCTGATGGGTTCCGGCGTCCGCATTTTCTGAAGCCCCAGAAAAGTATAAACCGTGCTCGCCAGCGACATGTCCCGTGCGGGTGCCAAGCCCAAACGTTGGAAAACTCGCAGTGAAACCTCAGACGAGGCTTTTTGAACGGCCCAATTCATTCCGCGGGGACTACGTCAAGTACTCCTGGTCACCAAGCAGCACCGCGGACCACCGGTAGATCTTCGCCTAGCTCTCCCCGGCAAAACCCGAAACTCTCGGAGGTCGACAAAACGCCTCCATCCCAACCAAGCTCAACTTCTCGCTTCCAAGCACGATGATCATCTGCCCTCAGCTTGCCGATTAAGGCTTATTTTGTATTGGACAATAGTCCGGTTTCTCATTGACGTGTTGGATCATAGACTCATATTGAGCGATCACTGGACTCTAAGCTTTGCGAAAGCTTGCGCAGGAACTGAGGAAGAGACTTTCCAATGAGCAGTCTGCATTTCGAAACGAGGATGTGAAGCAATGGCGAACGCGGTCATCGGCGGAGTCTCTCATCGGACTACTCTTCAGAGGTGGTTGCGAATTGACCCTCTGAACAGACCAAGAGTCTACGAGCAGGTCTACGAGACGGCTGATTTCACAAACCTCCACTATTGGCTCGGGATCGTTTTCTTAGCGGGAATCGCTACGCTAGGCCTGGTGCAAAACAGTCCCGCGGTCATCATTGGTGCGATGCTGATTTCGCCTCTGATGGGACCGATCATGGCTGCAGGTCTCGGTCTCGCTGTCGGGGACTTCTATCTGGCCTTGAAGGCGATCGGGACATTGGTGGCCAGTATCGCGGTGGCCGTCGCGCTCTCCGCTCTAATCCAACCGGGAGTTCCCCCGGCTCTGCCGGGGAGGCAGTAGAAGTTTGACATTTTCGGGAGTCCACCCAGAGACTCCGTGTCGTGAGCCGCCAAGCACACTTCAAGGAGAAACTGGATGGACGAATTCGAGAGTTTGAGCCACTCGAAGTGGGAGTGCAAGTACCACGTTGTATTTATACCGAAGTGCCGTCGCAAGGTGTTGTATGGCAACCTGCGCAAGCATTTGGGGGAACTGTTCCGTAAGCTGGCGGAGCAGAAGGAGTGCCGGATTCTGGAGGGACATCTTCTCGCGGATCACGTCCACATGATGATCTCGATTCCGCCGAATTATGCTGTGTCCCAGGTAGTCGGATTCATCAAGGGCAAGAGCGCGATCCATCTGGCGCGAGTTTATGGAGAACGAAAGCAGAATTACGCAGGGCAAAACTTCTGGGCGCGTGGCTACTTCGTATCGACGGTCGGGCGGGATGAGAAGACGATCCGCGAATACATTCGCAACCAGGAGAAGGAAGATCAGCGCATCGATCAGATGAACCTCTGGAAATAACCTTGCCACCTTCAGGTGGCGCAACTCAACTGGGGCCGCGTTAGCGACCCCTCAAGCCGCTTCGAGCGGCTCACAAAAGAAAGCCCCCGGCTCTGCCGGGGGTAGCTTACTGCACACAGGCCGCTTGCGTTGGCGGTTTCTGTTATTGATTGTCCTGCTTGGCGCGGTGGCCGTCCCGCTAAAGAAGGCGTTTGTACAAGTCGCCGGCGAAGCCGTGGCTCGTAGTGCGGTGCAGCAGGTTGTAAAGCATCTCCTCCCTCCTGGAGCCTTGGTATCACAGCAAGTTGATGTGGAACCACGTAGCATCTCCATCCGGCTTTTTGCCACAGAGCAAGTTTCCGAGGACAAGCAGAGGGAAGCCGAGCAGAGGATTCAACAGCGCTCGGGCCGAAGTGTATCCCTATCGGTGGCGAGCGTCGCGAGCCAAAGCGAGTTGACCCACATGATGGAGCGACTGAGTGCCACCCCGGCCATGCCTCCTCCCGCGCCTCCAGCGGTCGAGACGATCGACAGGCTCCGAGCGAAGCTGCTGGGTCGCATCTCGCCAGCACTCACGGCCATCTGGCCAACGGCGATACCGCTCTCCGGTTTCGAGGTCGCCTTGAGCGACAACGGAGTCATCATCGACGCACAGTATGAAAGCGACCGCGACCTCAGCCCCATCGCGCTCGGACTGATCTCCAAGCAACTGCAAGTGGACCTGAAATTGCCAACGCTTGTCTTGAATGCTCGCCGTGTGCGCGTTACTAGGCACCGCAATTCCGAGCGTGAGGCTCAGGCTCGCTGAGAGATTCGGCACCGGCAACGAAGGGCTACCAGGAAACAGCTGGTGCACGTCGTGCAAGGAAGCACAATGGGACTCTTCCTCAGATCGAGGCCACAGAAGACTCCAGTAGATCTCGCAGAAGGTTCATAAGAGTTCTCGGCCAAAGAACGGCCAATGAGTGTGGCCTTAATAGTCAGACGCCAACCGCTGACCAGACAGCTTCTTCGAAGGCGATCGGTGCGCTATTCGAAAGGGTGTGCAGTTTTGCTCGCCAGAGGACGGAATTGCGCTGATAATCTCTTAGCGATGAGCGTTTGTCCCAGAGGCGCCGCTGGCCGCTATTAAAATGCTCTAAAAAAACAGGAATCAATGGGTGGAAATCATAAAGGTCATCATCTGCAGGAGGATTTACAGCGTCTCAGGGGTCAGGATGCTTGCCGACCATACTGGAAGCGTGTTCATCGAGACTGGCGTTTCTGGGTAGGCGTATTTCTGTTTACTGTGGCAATATCTGTCTATGTGTTGAGCTTCGATTTATCGCTGGTCCCGTGGAGCCAACACAGGCCTCACTCCGATCCACTTGCAAAATAATGGAATGGCTGCGAAACACCCCCCAGGAGACCCAAGTCCGAGCTATTTTCTGCCGCTCGGCCCCGATAGTGCCCCTCTACCCGATAGCGCGCCTTTCTCAAAACCAGTGATACGCTAACACGGTGCTAGCTAATTTTGCCTGAGACCTGGATTCATCGAGGCGAGCACTGCGGGGGCTGGATTGCGGATTGCCGACGAAAATGGGCAAGCGCTTGCTGATCAGACAGCCCGGAGCGCGTTCTCAAGAAATTGGCGTCTATACCTCTACGAGGGCGTGGACCTCGCCATTTTCATGATCTCGGCGTGCGTTTGTACCTTATTCCTCTTCCACCCCGAATACCCCGCCGTGCGGATGATACCCAGTCCGATGCTTCGCCGTATTGTCATGGGAATTGCCATGGGATTGACGGCAGTCCTCATCATTCATTCGCCCATGGGAAAGAGTTCAGGAGCCCATTTCAATCCTGCCATCACGCTCACGTATCTGCGGCTGCGGAAGATCGCCATTTGGGACGCGATCTTCTATACGGTGTTCCAGTTTGCTGGCGGTGTCTTTGGAGTGGGGGCCTCGCTGCTTGTGCTCGGCAAACCTCTTGCTGACCCCGGTGTTGAATATGCGGTCACCATTCCGGGCAAATATGGCACGGCCGCGGCCTTCACCGCCGAGTTGTTCATGGCGACGCTGTTGATGGGAGCCGTGCTGTGGACATCCAACCGGCCGCGTCTAGCCCCCTACACAGGCTACTGCGTGGGAGTTCTGATCGCCTTCTACATACTCTTTTTCGCTCCGGTGTCGGGGTTCAGCATCAATCCTGCACGTACTGTCGGCTCCGCAGTCTTCGCAAACATCTGGACCGCCGGATGGGTCTATTTCACAGCGCCATTAGTCGGAATGATGGGTGCGGCTGAGGCCTATCTACGCTCGCATGGTCCCGAAGGTATCCTCTGTGCAAAGCTGCATTCCGACTCGGCTTACCCTTGTCCGTTCCGTTGTCATCACCCTCTCCATCGTCATCCGGCAGCCTGAAGAGCGAATCAATGATTCTTTCCACGCAGCAGCAGCGTTCGTCCCCCGATCTCATGCAGTGAGGCACAGATCACCTCTCCTTACATGAGCAATGCGGCACAGCGCCACCTCGCATTGAGGAACATACTTAGTTACATAGCGTAGCCACTTCCGACGCGCACGCCGCTGGCCTCTAGTTGCCGCCATACGCGCGGGCCCAGTATCATCTGCGCCATAGGAAGCTACTCGCGGGAGATGTTCTTCTGCAATTGAGCGGTTCCTGCCACTCCAACGAGGCTCTTTTGGGGCCAAATTAATAGGAGAGTGTCGATTGACTCCAACCGCCGAGAATCCTCAGACAAAAAGTGGGTCTGGCGATCCGACTCCCGACCCAAAAGGCAACGCGAAAGCTGACGCCAAACAAGACCTCAAGCCTGACGCGAAGCCGACATCGAAGGACGACTTGAAGTCGATCCCTATGGCGGACCTGGAGGCCAAGCTTCAGTCTTCTGCGAAGGGTTTGACTCAGGCCGAGGCCGCGAAGCGGCTGACAAGCGACGGTCCAAACGCGCTCAAGGTTGAGAAGACGAATGCTTTCCTGAAGTTCTTGAGCTATTTCTGGGGACCGATTCCGTGGATGATTGAGGCGGCCGTCATCCTCTCGGGAGTTGTTCGTCACTGGCTGGACTTCTTCATCATCCTGGCGCTTCTGTTCTCGAATGCGCTCGTGGCGTTTTGGGAGGAACATCAGGCGGGGAATGAGATTGCAGCCCTCAAGGCGAAGCTGGCGAACGATGCCCGCGTTCTGCGCGATGGCAAGTGGGCGACTCCAAAGGCGAGCGAGTTGGTCGCGGGCGACGTGATTCGTTTGAGGCTTGGAGATATCGTTCCCGCGGACGCGCGGCTGTTGGATGGCGACCCGGTCGAGGTGGATCAGTCGGCGTTGACGGGCGAGTCGCTTCCGGTCACGCGGAAGCCGGGCGAGGCTGTGTTCTCGGGTTCGATTCTGCGACAGGGCGAGATCGACGCCATGGTCTACGCCACTGGCACGCGCACCTACTTCGGGAAGACTGCTGAGCTGGTGCAACAGGCACACACCATCAGCCACTTCCAGAAGGCCGTCCTGAAGATTGGCGACTACCTGATTGTTCTCGCGGTCGCGCTGGTGGCGATCATTCTGGCGGTCTCACTGCTGCGTCATAATCCGGTTCTGGACACGCTGGAGTTCTGTCTCGTTCTGCTGGTCGCGTCGATTCCCGTCGCAATGCCAACCGTGCTTTCCGTCACGATGGCAGTCGGTGCGCGTCTGCTGGCTAAGAGCCAGGCAATCGTTACGCGGCTTTCGGCGATTGAGGAGCTGGCCGGCGTCGATGTTCTCTGTTCGGACAAGACCGGTACGCTGACGCAGAACAAATTAACGCTCGGCGATCCGTTTACGGTCAACAACATTCCGGCGGATCAGGTCATCGAGTGGGCCGCGCTTGCCTCGCGTGCGGAAGACAAAGACACCATCGATCTGGCGGTGATCGGCGGTGTGAAGGATGCGAACGCGTTGAAGGCGTTCCAGGTTCTGCACTTCACGCCCTTTGATCCGGTGCACAAACGCACACAAGCGACAGTAAAGGGCGGCGACGGCAAGCAGTTCTTCGTGTCCAAGGGAGCGCCCCAGGTCATCGTTGCGATGTCCAAGAACGCCGACGCCGTGAAGCCCGGGGTCGAGAAAGCGGTCAATGAATTCGCCGGACGCGGCTTCCGTTCTCTTGGTGTGTGCCGCGCCGATGAAGAAGGCAACTGGCAGTTTTCCGGCGTCATTCCGATGTCCGACCCGCCGCGGGAACAAGCAAAGGCGACCATCGCAAGCGCCAGACAGATGGGCCTCAGCATCAAGATGGTGACCGGAGACCAGGTCGCGATCGCTCGCGAGACCAGTAAGCAACTGGGCCTGGGAATGAACATCGTCGATGCGAGTGCCTTGGGAGACACCAAGCAGCAACCCGGCTCGCAGACCATCGAGGCAATCGAGAAAGCGGACGGCTTCGCGGAGGTTTTCCCGGAGCATAAGTACTTCATCATCGAGGCGCTGCAGAAGAGCGGCCACATCGTCGGCATGACCGGGGATGGGGTCAACGACGCGCCCGTGCTGAAGAAGGCAGACTGTGGAATCGCCGTCTCGGGAGCTACGGATGCGGCGCGCGCGGCGGCGTCCATCGTCTTGTTGGCACCGGGCCTCTCTGTCATCATCGATGCAATTAAGGAGAGCCGCAAGATATTCCAAAGGATGAACAGCTACTCCATGTATCGCATCGCGGAGACGCTGCGCGTCGTGCTGTTCATGACCCTGGCAATCCTGTGGTTCAATTTCTATCCGGTTACCGCAGTCATGATCGTAATGATCGCCCTGCTGAACGATGGAGCTATCCTTTCGATCGCTTACGACAACGTTCGCTACAGCAACAAGCCTGAGGCCTGGAACATGAGGCGGGTGCTGGGCGTTTCGACCGTGCTCGGCGTCATTGGCGTCGTCTCGGCCTTCCTGCTCTTTTGGCTTGGCGAGCGGGTCTTCCACATGGATCGCGCCCATGTCCAGACCTTGATGTACTTGAAGCTGTCTGTCGCCGGACATCTCACCATCTTTCTGACGCGTACGAGGGGCCCTTTCTGGACGATCAGGCCCGCGAAAGTCCTGTGGATGGCCGTGCTCGGAACGCAGATCGTCGCCACTCTCATCGCTGTCTATGGGCTCTTCATGACGCCGCTAGGCTGGAAGTATGCGGGCATTGTCTGGGCCTACGCGATCGTCTGGGCACTCTTCACGGACCGCATCAAGCTGCTGGCGTACCGCATCCTCGACCCTTCGGCCTTGCCGCTGTTGGCGAAGAAGCCTTCCGCCCTCGGGCCTGAGATCGCTAAAGAGGCGTATGAGCTCTTCCAGCAGCGGGCGCGCGGAGAGAGCCAGCAGGACCAGGACTGGCTTGAAGCGGAGCGTCTGATTCAGTCGAAGCACGCAGAGCTTCCGAAGGCTTCGTGAGCGTGCGAAACCCGCGGCAGAGAACGATGCGCAATCGCTTCGATAAGGAGGAACGTGAAGATTGACTCAAACGACTTTCGAGTTCATCCCGGCAAGGAGTTCAAGCTCAGCGACCGGCCCACTGCGATCAAGCCGTTCTGCAAGTCGAAGAAGCAGTACCGTAAGACGCTTGAAAGCCATGTTGAAGAACTAAGTGCGCTGCAGCATCTGCACTACGCCTCGAACCGCTATGCCTTGCTGCTGATCTTTCAAGGCATCGATGCAGCCGGCAAGGACGGATCGATCCGGCATGTCATGTCCGGAGTCAATCCAGAAGGCTGCGAGGTCTACAGCTTCAAGCAGCCAAGCGCGGAAGAACTGCAACACGATTTCCTGTGGCGGACGACATGCCGGCTCCCAGAGCGAGGGCGAATAGGAATCTTCAATCGTTCTTACTACGAAGAGGTGCTGGTCGTCCGGGTGCATCCAGAGATTCTTAGCAATGAAGGGCTGTCCGCGGAACTGTGCGACGAGAAGGTTGTCTGGGAGCAGCGCTACCGTTCGATCGAGAACTTCGAGACCCATCTGCACTGCAATGGCACGCACGTCGTCAAGATATTTCTCCACCTTTCCGAGGAAGAGCAGCGCAAGCGTTTCCTCGAACGGATCGACGAGCCTGACAAGAACTGGAAGTTCAGCCTTGCGGATATCCACGAACGAAAGTATTGGAAGCAATATGCCGAAGCGTTTGAAGAGTGCATGAATGCGACGAGCACTCAGGAGTCGCCCTGGTTCGTCGTGCCGGCAGACGACAAAGAGAATGCGCGTCTAATCGTCTCAAGAATCGTGATGGACGCGCTGAAAGACCTGAAAATGTCCTATCCAAAGACCACGGCAAAGCGGAAAGCAGAACTAGAGGCGATCCGTAAGTTGTTAGTGAAGTAAAGCTCCGACAACCAGGTTATCGGTTTATGAAATGAGCAAGCAAATGAAGATCGATCCCAGAGCAGGTCAGCCCGCGATTGCGAGCGATCTCGTCGATGTGCAGAAGCTGGTCGCTGCCTACTATGAGGAGCGGCCCGACCCGGAGATTCCCTCAGAGCGTGTCGTCTTCGGCACTTCAGGACACCGCGGCTCCTCATTCGAAAAGACTTTCAATGAGTGGCACATCCTGTCGATTACGCAGGCGATCTGCCTCTATCGCAAGCAGCATAAGATCGACGGGCCGTTGTTCCTCGGAATCGACACGCATGCGTTGTCACAGCCGGCCGTTGAGAGCGCGCTGGAGGTCCTGGCGGCGAATGGCATCGATGTGATGATTGCGGGACGCGAGGAGTTTACGCCCACACCTGTAATCTCTCACGCCATTCTTACGTACAATCACGGGCGGAGCGCGGGTTTTGCCGACGGCATTGTGATTACGCCTTCGCACAATCCTCCCGACACCGGGGGCTTCAAGTACAACCCGCCGCATGGCGGCCCGGCGGAAGAGAAGATTACAGCGTGGATCGAGAACAAGGCGAACGAGTTTCTCGCTCATCAACTCAGTGGTGTTAATCGAGTTTCGATCGACAAGGCGCTTGAGGCGAGCACTACGCATCGCCACGATTTCCTGACGGCCTATATTGAGGATCTTCAGAACGTCGTCGATATGGAAGCGATCCGGGGGGCCGGCATCACGGTCGGCGTGAATCCGCTCGGCGGTGCTGGTGTGCACTATTGGAAGCCCATCGCGAAGCGCTATGGATTGAATCTGACGGTAGTGAATGAGACCGTCGACCCGACGTTCCGGTTCATGACGCTGGACTGGGACGGCAAGATCCGCATGGACCCATCGTCCGATTACGCCATGCGCCCTCTCGTGGCGTTGAAGGACAAGTTCGATCTTGCCGTTGCCTGCGACACAGACCATGACCGGCATGGCATCGTAACCCGAAGCGTGGGATTGCTGCCGCCCAATCACTATCTTGCGGTGTGTGTCGATTATCTGTTCGCGCATCGTCCGCATTGGGCAAAAGAGATGGCGGTGGGCAAGACGGTGGTCAGCAGCAGCATGATCGACCGCGCCGCAGCTCGTCGCGGCAGAAAACTCTACGAGGTTCCGGTCGGCTTCAAATACTTCGTGGACGGGCTGCTAAATGGCCGTCTCGGATTTGCGGGTGAAGAGAGCGCGGGCTCTTCGTTTGCGCGGAGGGACGGCTCCGTCTGGACCACGGACAAGGACGGCATCATTGCTGCGCTATTAGCGGCTGAGATCACTGCGATCTGCAAGAAGGATCCCGGCGAACTCTATGCTGAACTCAGCACCGAGTTGGGGGATTCGATCTATCGCCGGTCTCAGGCGGCCGCGACTGAAGAGCAAAAAGCAGCTCTCGAACACATCACGGCTAGCAATATTGACGCGGCGGATCTCGCAGGCTAGAGGCCTATAACCATCACGACCAAAGCCGCAGGAGACGGTAATCCCATCGGCGGCATCAAGGTTGCCGCGGCAAATGGATGGTTCGCCGCACGGCCGTCGGGCACGGAAGCGATTTACAAGATTTATGCGGAAAGCTTCAGCGGAGAAAAACATCTGGCCCTTATCGAGGCCGAAGCGCAGACCGTCGCCAACCAGGCGTTTGCATCCGCAGCGCAGAAGCAAATGACCTCAGAGCTGCAGGAGACAAAGTGAGCGATCCAAAGTCAAGCAAACCGAAGCAGCAGAACACCGAAGAAGATCCAGCCCCCGCTTTGGGAATCGACGCGCTTAAAGAGCTGGCGCTGAATCTGCATTGGTCCTGGAACCATAGGGCGGATCCGCTTTGGGAGGCGCTGGACAGCTATCTGTGGCATACCACGCAGAACCCGTGGGTGATCCTGCAAACGGTTTCGGAAGACAAAGTGAAGACTCTTCTGGCAACGCCAGACTTTCAAGGACTTCTGTCCGCATTGCTCGAGCATAAGCGGAAATTCTTCTCTGCTGACGCTTGGTTCCAGAAAACCCATCCTAGGGCCGCGCTCTCATCGATCGCCTATTTCAGTATGGAGTTCATGCTGACTGAAGCTCTGCCGATCTATTCGGGCGGGTTGGGAAATGTCGCGGGTGACCAGATGAAGGCGGCGAGCGATCTGGGCGTTCCGGTGGTCGGAGTCGGCCTGCTTTGGGGGCAGGGGTACTTTCGTCAGGACTTCGACTCCGATGGCAATCAGCGCGTGCTTTATCCCGTCAACGATCCGGGCCAGTTGCCGATCCAGCCGCTACGGCGTGCGAACGGGGAGTGGCTGCGCATTCAAATTCATCTGACGGGCGCGAGAATCTGGTTGCGCTGCTGGGAGGTTCTGGTGGGCAGAACGAAGCTCTACCTTCTGGACGCGAATGATTTCGCAAATACCGCAGCGCATCGGGGCATAACCAGCGAACTCTACGGCGGTGATTCGGAGATGCGGCTGAAGCAGGAGATCGTCCTCGGTATTGGAGGCTGGCGTCTACTGCGCGAGATTGGTCTGAATCCGGAGGTCTGCCATCTCAATGAAGGACATGCGGCATTCGCCGTGCTCGAGCGCGCCCGATACTACATGGTAGACCATCATGTCTCCTTCGAAGTTGCGATGACGATCACCCGCGCAGGCAATATGTTTACTACCCATACTGCGGTGCCGGCGGGCTTCGACCGGTTCGGCCCGGAGCTCTGCCGGAAGCACCTGGAGCACTATGCGAAGGACGAACTCGCAATCCCAATGGAGAGTTTGCTCGCTCTTGGCAGGCAGAATCCCGGAGATGCTTCCGAGCCTCTCAACATGGCCTATCTTGCGCTTCGTGGTAGCGGTCAGGTAAGCGGAGTCAGCAAGTTGCACGGAAAGGTCAGCAGGCAGATATTTCAGCCGCTCTTCCCCCGCTGGCCGCAGGCGGAGGTCCCCATCGGCTCCGTGACGAACGGGATTCATGTGCCGACGTGGGATTCAACCGAGGCCGATAGCCTCTGGACTAAGGTATGCGGGTCGGACCGCTGGCGCTCCGATCGTCCACTTGCGGATGACGTCCGTCGATTGACCGACGATGAGCTGTGGCAGATGCGCACGCAGGCGCGAAAAACGATGCTGGTTGAAGTGCGCGACCGTTACGCACGCCAGCTCTCGGCGGAGGGCGAATCCAACTTGAACGTCGCTGACATCTTTCGCGAGGACACTCTGACGATCGGATTCGCACGCCGATTCGCAACCTACAAGCGTCCCGATCTACTGCTCCACGATCCTGGGCGGCTCACCCGATTGCTCACTGACTCGCAATATCCCGTGCAACTGATCCTTGCTGGCAAGGCCCACCCGGAAGACAAGCCCGGACAGGCGCTCATCAAGCAGTGGAACGATTTCATCGACCGCCCCGAGGTCGGCGGCCATGTTGTCTTCCTGAGCGACTACGACATGCAGATGGCGCAGGAACTGGTCCAGGGCATGGACCTTTGGATCAATACACCGCGGCGCCCATGGGAGGCCTGCGGGACAAGCGGCATGAAAGTGCTGGCCAACGGCGGGCTCAACATCTCCGAGCTGGATGGCTGGTGGGCAGAGGCCTATATACCGTCGGTCGGCTGGGCCATCGGCGACGGCAAGGAACACGGCGAAGACGCCTCCTGGAACGCGCATGAAGTTGAGAGCCTGTACGCGCTGCTGGAGCAGCAGGTCGTTCCCGAGTTCTACAACCGGGACGCGCAGGGAATGCCTTCCCAATGGCTTGAGCGCGTCCGCGAAAGCATGGCTACGCTTACCCCTGAGTTCTCGGCAAGCAGGGCAATCCGTGAATATACAAACGACCGCTACCTCCCGGCTGCGGCGGGATACAACGCACGCGCCGCAGACGATGGCAAGCTGGGCGTCGACATCTTGCAGTGGCAGCAGAATGTTGCCAAATCATGGGGCACGCTCGGCTTCGGCGAAGTCACGGTAGAGACGAAGGACGGTCAACATCGGTTCCACATCACGGTGCTGCCTGGAGGGCTTCATCCGGACCAGTTCAGCGTGGAGCTTTATGCCAGCCCAGGCGGAGAGAGCGGTGACAAGCCCGAAGTCCTGGCTGCATGCACGTCTTTGGCGGACCCGTCCGGCACCATCGTCTACGCCGTCTGCTGCGCGGCAAAGCGTCCGGCAAGCGACTATACGGCACGCCTTGTGCCTTCGCGCGCCGGAGCGTCCGTTCCTCTCGAAGCAGGTCAGATTCTGTGGCAGCGATGAACGCCGCAAAGGACGACAGCGGCTGCGCCTATCCGCTGGGCGTGACGGTCTGCGCCGACGGAACGAACTTCAGCATCTTCTCCGCGTGCGCCACAGGCATGCAACTGGTCTTGTTCGACCACGCGGATGATGGTCTTGCGGCCCGCACGGTCACGCTCGATCCGGTGCGAAACCGCACCTCGCACTACTGGCATATCTTTCTGGCTGGAATCAAGCCTGGACAACTGTATGGATATCGCGCGGATGGCCCTTTCGATCCAGCAGCCGGGCAGCGCTTCGATGCTCAGAAGGTCTTGATCGATCCTTACGGCAAAGCAGTTTCAGTCGGCGCACATTACAGCCGTTCCGCTGCATGTACGCCCGGTGACAACTCAGCGACTTCGATGAAGAGTGTGGTCGCCGATCTCTCGTTATTTGATTGGGAGGGCGACAAGCCGATCAACCGTCTCTTCCGGGACACTGTCATTTATGAAATGCATGTCGCCGGCTTTACACGCGATCCATCATCCGGCGTGACACCCGCCAACCGAGGAACTTACCTGGGCGTGGTTGAGAAGATTCCGTACCTTCAATCTCTTGGCATCACCGCCGTCGAACTTCTGCCTGTCTATCAATTCGATTCTTCGGATGCGCCATCTGGGCTGATCAATTACTGGGGTTACGATCCAGTCTCGTTCTTTGCTCCACACCTTGCGTACAGCACCAATCCTGACGATCCGTGTGTCTGCCTCGACGAGTTCCGCACGATGGTGAAGGCGCTCCACCGGGCCGGCATCGAAGTGATCCTGGATGTGGTGTACAACCATACCGCTGAGGGCGACGAGCACGGCCCGACATTCTGTTTTAGAGGGCTTGAAAACAACTTCTACTACATCCTCGAGGACGACCGGGCACACTATGCGGATTTCACCGGGACTGGCAATACTCTGAAGTCGAACCACTCAGTGGTAAAGCGGCTCATCCTCGATAGCCTCAAGTACTGGGTCTCAGAGATGCATGTGGACGGGTTCCGTTTCGACCTCGCCTCGATCTTCTCCCGCGATGAGTCTGGCGCGCCTGAGGCCAACGCGCCAATCATATGGGAGATCGACTCCGAGCCTGTGCTGGCCGGCACGAAGCTCATCGCCGAGGCATGGGATTCCGGCGGCCTCTACCAGGTCGGCAGCTTTGGACAAGACAAGTGGAAGGAATGGAACGGGGTCTTTCGAGACGACGTCCGGAGCTTTCTGAAGGCCGACCAGAATAAGGCCTGGAATCTTCATGAACGAATCATCGGCAGTCCGGACATCTACAAAAGTGGTCATCGGCCTACTGGCCAAAGCATCAACTTTGTCACCTGCCACGATGGTTTCACGCTGAACGACCTCGTCTCATTCAACTCGAAACACAACGACGGAAACCGGGACAATAACTGCGACGGGACCAATGCCAATCTTAGCTGGAACTGCGGTGCTGAAGGTCCGTCGACAGATTCCAAGGTCGAAAATCTCCGCATCCGGCAGATCAAGAACTTCTTCGCGCTGACACTGCTTTCGGTCGGTACTCCGATGCTGCTCATGGGCGACGAGGTAAGACGCACGCAAAGAGGCAACAACAACGCATACTGTCTAGACAACGAAGTAAGCTGGTTCAACTGGGACTTGTGCAAGAGCAACGGGGAAATCTTTCGTTTCGTGCAGGAAATGATTCGCCTGCGGTTGCACGTCGATCAAGGAACGGCCGGCAACGCCATCCCCCTTGAAGACTACCTGAGCGAAGCGCACATCGAATGGTATAACACCTCGCTCGACAAGCCGGATTGGGGCAGTGAATCGCACTCCTTTGCCGTAGCGATTCACAATCATGCGCTCAACAATCTACGCTACATCGCGATCAACTCCTATTGGAATACCCTGGAGTTCAGGCTTCCGCCACTCTCCGATCCGTCATCCCGCTGGATCCGCATGATCGATACGTCCCTCCCTTCTCCGGATGACATCGCTGACGTGCAAAGGGGTTCAAAGTTCACCGGCTCCACCTACATTGTCAATCCGCATTCCGTTGTTATGCTGCACTTCGCTCCCCCTAAAGCGACTTAGCTGCCGGTCTACCAAATTGAGTCCCCGCGAACGAGAGCAGAATTGGGCGGAAGCGGCGAATTTCGAGCAACCAGATCAATTCAGATCGGCAGCATCTCTGCCAGAGTTTGAGCCATTGCGGCATGGACGATGGCGAGGAACTTGTCCGCCTTCAGGCTGGCGCCCCCGATGAGGACTCCATCTATACCCTGCTGGCCAAAGTAAGCAGATGCGCTTTCCGGTTCCACGCTGCCACCGTAGTGAACCGTCATCTGCTGAGACCGGCTCTCGCCGCAGATTTGACTGAGCTTCCTGCGAATCAGCAAAAGCGCGTCGTGCGCCTGCTGTGGAGTCTCATGGTGCAGCGCATTGCCGATCGCCCATACCGGTTCGTACGCGATACTCAGCCGCGATAGAAACTCAGGCGGAACATTTGCCAGTCCCTGTGAAAGTTGGCGGTCGAGCACCGCTTCGGTCTGCTTGGCGTTGCGTTGTTCGAGCGTCTCTCCGACGCAAAGGATGGCATCGAGTCCCGCCGCCAGTGCACAATCGACCTTCTGGTTGATGAACGCATCCGACTCGCCCAGCTTGTGCCTGCGCTCACTGTGGCCGAGGATGACGTATCTGCAGCCCAGGTCGAGCAGCATCGTCGGGCTGACCTCACCGGTGAACGCACCATCCTTTTCGGGATACATATTTTGAGCACCGAGGGCGATCTGAGTTCCCTTGAGCATGTCTCCAACTAGCGCGAGATAAGGAAATGGAGCGCAGAGAACGACGGTGACACCATCGGCGCCGTCAAGGCCATCGATGATGCCCTTTGCCAACTGTTCCGCTTCGAATGTATTTGTATGCATCTTCCAATTCCCGACAACAAACTTCTCCCTAACGTGCGTCTTCATTGTCCGCTCCCTGCATAGATGGTGGGTGACGCATGAACTACACCGGTCCCGCGATGATCCAACTCCACGGCAGCGTTGTATACGCCCCGGTGGGCCGCTCGGTCGCACTTGGCGCGGTGGTAAAGAGCTTCCTGTGCCGGCACCACGTTCGCCGGTTTGCCGTCCCAGATGCTGAGCGCGGGCTCCTGAATGGCCCGGCCGAAGGAGAATGACAACTGCCAGGGAAGGCTCGACTTGAACCGGACATTCATCGCGTTGAGGCGGCGGGAAGCAAGTTCGCCCGCTTGACCGCCGGACAGAAAGACGACTCCCGGAACAGCGGCAGGAACACAACGCAGCAGACAGCCGACGGTCGCATCGGCAACCTCGTCGACTGTCTCCTGGCGTGGGCAATCAACACCCGGAAGCACCATGTTTGGCTTCAGGATGATTCCCTCGAGCTTGACGTGTTGCGAGTACAGCTCCTTGAAGACGGTGCACAGGACTCTCTCGGTGACCTCAGCGCACACGTCCATGGAGTGAGTTCCCTCCATGAGAACCTCCGGCTCGACGACGGGAACAAGGCCTGTCTCCTGACACAACGCGGCATAGCGGGCCAGCGCCTGCGCATTGGCTTCAATGCATCCCTGGCTGGGTATGCCATCCCCGATCGCAAACACAGCCCTCCACTTGGCGAAGCGCGCGCCCATCTGGAAATACTCCGCCAGACGGGCGCGCAAGCCGTCCAGCCCCTCCGTAACCTTCTCGCCGGGGAAAGCAGCCATCTGCTTGGCGCCTGTGTCTACCTTGATGCCGGGGATGATTCCGAGTACTTCGAGGGCCGCGGCAAACGAAGTGCCATCGTCCTTCTTTTGCCGAATCGTCTCGTCGTAGAGAATGGCCCCACTGATTGACTCGTTGAGACCCGGCGTGTCGACAATCAGTTGGCGGTATTGCCGGTGTGCCTCCGCGGTCTGCGGAATGCCGAACTCGGCGAACCGCTTATTGCAGGTTGCGGTGCTTTCGTCGATCGCGAGCAGGCCCTTGCCATCGGCGACCATCATCCGGGCGGTTGCTTTCAGAGTTTGTGCGTTCATTGTGCGGCGCTCCATCTATAGCTACGGTTTCAGTCTGATGGTGATCTTCCGCGAAATGTGTCTATGCTGCGGCTACAGCGGCAGGCAACTCTGGCTCTCGCCACCACTTCCAAGCCTCCGCTGTGTGGGCCCGATCGAAATATCGGATCGTCGCTTCCGTAAATGGCTTGTAGAACGTAGCCATACCATGTTCCCACTCCTTGTCTCCGACTATCGCGACACGTTGAATGTCGGAAAAGTGCTTCATGTCGAAGTTGCATTCGTCCCAAAGCGCACCGGGCTGCCCGCCTTCGAAGGCGTTCAATTCGAACAATAGTCGAAGTTTTCCATGTAGCCGAGTCAGTCGATCAAGTTCGGGGACAAGAAGTTCATAATCGGCGCTGACCAGTCTCCCGGTCACGCGAACGGCGACTGACTTTCCGTCGTTTTCTTCGTTGATTTGTATCGGCATCTTGAACTCCTCGCATCCGTTCAGCTTATCTTTTGTGCCTTGGCCTGGTCCCATTTCCAGTTCCGGATCTCTGGCATATCCTGCCCGTGGGCGTCGATATAGTGTTTATGCTCGATAAGTTTGTCCTGCATCGCCTGCTTCAGGTAATCGCCCTTGGAGCCCAGATTCGGGACGCGATCGACCACGTCCATCACGAGATGGAAGCGGTCCAGGTCATTTTGTACCCTCATGTCGAATGGGGTTGTGATCGTGCCTTCTTCCTTGTAGCCCCTAACATGCAGATTGCGGTTGGTTCGGGCATAGGTGAGCCGATGGATCAGCCAGGGATATCCATGAAATCCAAAGATAATGTGTTTGTCTTTCGTAAAGAGTGAGTCGTAGTCCTTTTCCGTCAAGCCGTGGGGATGCTCCGTGCTGGGTTCCAGCCTCAAGAGATCGACGACATTGACGACACGAATCTTCAACGCAGGCAGATGCTCCCGAAGAATCGAGACTGCCGCAATAATTTCGAGCGTCGGCGTATCGCCGCAACACGCCATCACCACGTCCGGTTCGCAATCCTGATCGTTGCTGGCCCATTGCCAGATGCCAATCCCCTCCGTGCAGTGCACGACTGCCTGGTCCATCGTCAGCCACTGCGGCAGCGCATGTTTGCCCGCGACGACGACGTTGACATAGTTCCGGCTGCGCAGGCAGTGGTCGAAAACAGATAGGAGACAGTTGGCATCGGCAGGAAGGTAACACCGCACGATCGATGCCTTCTTGTTGATGACGTGGTCGAGGAAGCCGGGATCCTGGTGGGTGAAGCCGTTATGGTCCTGTTGCCAGACATGCGAGGCCAGCAGGTAGTTCAGAGACGATATGTCGCGGCGCCAGGGCAACTCGTTGCAGACCTTCAGCCACTTCGCGTGCTGGCTAAACATCGAGTCGACGATACGGATGAAGGCCTCATAACTGTTGAACAGTCCATGCCTTCCGGTTAAAAGATAGCCTTCGAGCCAACCCTCGCACTGGTTCTCGCTGAGCATCGAGTCCAACACGCGGCCTTCCGGCGCGAGAAATTCGTCGTTTCCGTATTCGCGCGCGTCCCATTGACGGTTGGTGACCTCAAATACGGCCTGAAGCATGTTCGAGACCGTCTCATCGGGACCGAACACGCGGAAGTTTCGTTTGTCCTGATTCAGCTTGGCAACATCCCGAAGGAACGACCCCAGCACCAGAGTGTCCTCAATCTCCACCGCTCCCGGGGAAGTCACCGTTACGGCGTGATCATGGAAGTCGGGCATGACAAGATCGTGTAGCAGGATGCCGCCGTTGGCATGGGGGTTTGCCCCCATGCGGCGATTGCCCTTCGGTGCCAGCTCTTGCAATTCCGCTATCAGCCGGCCATTCTCATCGAATAGTTCCTCGGCCTTGTAGCTCTTCATCCACTCTTCCAGAAGCTTTACATGATCGGGATATGCGGGATCGACAAGAAGTGGCACTTGATGCGAGCGAAATGTGCCCTCAACCTGCAAACCGTCTACGACCTTAGGCCCTGTCCAGCCCTTCGGCGACTTGAAGACGATCATTGGCCAACGAGGCCGAGTCGTGTCATTGTTGTCGCGCGCATCTGTTTGGAAGCGGCGGATATCTTCTATGGCTTTGTCGAGGGTTGCGGCCAGGAGTTGGTGCATCTTCTCCGGCTCGTCGCCTTCAACGAAGTATGGGGTCCAGCCGCATCCTCTGAAAAACTGCTCCAGTTCCTCATGTTCGATTCGTGCGAGCACAGTTGGATTGCTGATCTTGTAGCCGTTGAGGTGAAGGATCGGCAACACCGCTCCATCAGTCCGCGGATCGAGAAACTTGTTGGACTGCCACGAGGTCGCCAGCGACGCCGTCTCCGCTTCGCCATCGCCGATTACGCAAGCGACTATCAGGTCGGGATTATCGAACGCTGCACCGAAGGCATGGCTGAGCGAGTAACCCAACTCGCCGCCTTCATGGATCGATCCCGGAGTCGTTGGTGCAACGTGGCTGGAGATGCCGCCGGGAAACGAGAACTGTTTGAACAGCTTCTTTAGTCCGGCTTCGTCTTGAGTGACGTTGGGATAGACCTCGCTCCAGGTACCTTCGAGGTAGACGTTGCCTACGATAGCAGGGCCGCCATGTCCTGGCCCTGCAATGTAGAACATATTCAGGTCATACTTCTTGATGATTCGGTTCAGGTGCACGTAGATGAAGTTCTGCCCAGGCGTCGTTCCCCAATGTGAGACCACCAGCGGCTTGACGTGTTCGAGCTTGAGCGGTTCCTTCAGGAGGGGATTTTCGTAGAGGTAGATCTGTCCGACGGAAACAAAATTGGCCGCCCGCCAGTACGCGTTCATTTGGCGAAGCAGGTCCGGTGTTAGCGTGGCACCGCCCTGCAGCGACTCCTCTTTAGCGATTGTTTCGGGCGTCTCGTGGAGCAGGTCTTCGGTCGTAAGTAGGGCGGTCGCCATCTCTGAATCTCCTTTTCCAACTTGTGATACGGCTAGATCGGATCGCTCGTGTGCAATCCGAGTGAAGTGAACTTTGCGCGAGTGGACTCGTAATCGACGTGAAGGATGCTTCGCATCCCGAGCCCTTCCGCGATCTGTACGAACATGGGCGTGTTGTCGATGAAAACAGCGCGCTCTGGAGCCGTCTGGGCAACGTCAAGAGCGAGCCGGAAGATCTCGACATCTGGCTTCCGCATTCCAACGAAACAGGAAGAGATGAATGCGTCCACCAAGTGGTCTAGCTTGAAGGTGCGAATGCGATGGGCGTTGACCTCCCGCGACTCATTGCTAACCACGACAGTCTTGAGGCCGTATTGAGCCTTGAGTTCCCCGATCAAGCCAAGCATCTTTGGATACGGCTTCGATTGAGCAAACATGAAGTCCCGAAACTGGTTCCGGGTAAAGGAACGCTTCTCGAAGAACACCACCCACCCCAGGTATTCTTCGAACGAGAGCTTTCCCTCCTCGTGCGTTTCGAAGACGAGACGATGACGCTCATCCATATCCGCCCAGTCCAACTTGAAGTGTTTGGCCGCGCGTTTGCGCGCAAGATGGTCCCAACCATTGGTGAGCAATACCCCGCCAACATCCACAAACAGCGTCGTGATTGGTTTGGTCTCTTTCATTGTCTCGTGGTTTACCGAAGCTACTTTGTGAAGAGCGAATGTGCCTGGTCATAGTGTTGTTCGGTTCTTGCGCCTCTTTCAGCCAGTTCTTCCGCCACCCGGTCAATTCGTTTCTCCGACAATGTCTCGGGTTTTACTACAGTCGATCCGATGGGACCTGTCGCCACAACTTGCGGGATGAAGGAGTCTTCCCAAACATCGATTGCGGATTCTTCGACAGCGGCTCCATGCTGGCCGGACTGGAGCAGCAGCAGAGTGCAGTTCACCTGCTTAATAACTTGTTGCGCAATAGAACCGACAATCAAAGGCCGCCAGCCAGACAGGCCATGAGTTGATATGACGACCATATCTGCTTTCTCACGATTGATGACGCGCATCAAGGCTCCGACGATGTCGTTGCCGATCTCGATACTGAAGGCCGTTTGCACTCCTTTCAGCATGAGCAGTTGTTCGCATGTGCCAAGCTTCAGTTCGATGGTCTCTCTGCGCTCCTGGAGCACCGCGGTCTCCGGAAAGAAGTCGGAGCCGTTGAAGTCCGGGATCTCAGGAATGATGTGGACTAGGTGAATGCTGGCGTGGAACTGCAGAGCGAGACCGGTGGCCGCTTCCAAAGCGATTTCGGAAGACGGGCTGAAGTCAATTGGCAACAAAATCTTCGTGGCCGAAAAAGCGGCCTTGTGAGTATTCGACACTGAGAACTCCCGGTTCGCGTGCAACGTCGGTTGGATATCGGATTGGCTCAAACATGGCCGTTTGGCGCGACGCCATTTGGAGTTTGTGCCTCAGGCAGAAGATTCATCTGCTGCTGATTGTTGGTTGCTGCGAGCGCCTTGTCTTGACCAATTCCCATCGTGAGGGCTGTGAGGCCTGCGAGTCCACCGAGCTGCATGGTCTCGATTGCGGAGCTTGGAACAATGACGATGGTCGAATTCGTCTTCAGGCCTTCGTACAACATGTTCATCGCACGAAGGTGGAGCGCGACGGGATTGTTGGCGTATGTTTTGGCGGCTTCGCCAAATTTCTCCGCAACCTGCAGCTCCGACTCGCCGAGGATGACCCGTGCCTGACGTTCTCGCTCGGCCTGAGCCTGCATGGACATGGCGTCTTCAAGCGATGCCGGGATCAGGACATCCTTAACCTCAACCGAGATGACATTGATGCCCCACGGCTCGGTCCGCGCATCGATGATCGCCTGCAAGATCGCACTGATCTTGTCCCTGCCTTCGAGCATGTCCGAAAGCATTGTCTTGCCGATCACGTCGCGGAGGGCGGTCTGAGAGGCCCACCCGATCGCGGTCTGATAGTCAGCTACAGCCAATGCCGCCTTCTCCGGGTCGACGATCTTCCAGAACAGCACGGCATCGACATCCACGGGAACGGTATCTTTCGTGAGTGTCTTCTCCGCCTTGAAGGAACTCGTGAGAACACGGGTGTCGATCCAGTAAGGAATCGTGTCGATCAGCGGAATGATGAAGAAGAGTCCAGGTCCCTTGAGGGCGCGGAATTTCCCGAGTCTCAAGACGACGGCTTTACTCCACTGGTCTGCCACTCGGATTGCAGATGAAGTGATGGCAGCCAGAAACAGTGCTATACCGAAGATAAAGAACGCGGCATAATCCTGCCCTGCGCTGTGTAGACCAAAGGATACAAGTACTCCCGCGGCCAAAATTGCGATGAATACTAACGCCGGAAACGAACCGTTCGTTCTCATAAGAACCACCCTTTTACCCGACATGGGCGGTCACCGGGACCTGACCACCACATGTGCATTGCTTACTTCAACTACGCCGAGACCAATTCTCCATGCACTGTGTACGAGTGATGCTCGGTGCCCTCAATGATGTGTCTTGCATGGTCCACCGCTTCTGGAGTGCCGTGAACGATGAGGAGGAACTTGTCGGTCTTCAACGCTACGTCGTACTTAATGACACTGTCCTTAGGGACCCCGATGCTGAAGAGACCCGCACCGACGGCGCTTACTCCACCGACGACAATCGCGCCCTCAAGTGCT
>Ga0116226_10000893_pt1 | contig 26032 bp, 21 predicted proteins | sample S1TSphfallax_FD_89692 | JGI IMG/M metagenome (GOLD analysis project Ga0116226, IMG submission 89692) | Host-associated microbial communities from peat moss isolated from Minnesota, USA - S1T2_Fa - Sphagnum fallax MG | ecosystem: Host-associated > Plants > Peat moss > Unclassified | place: USA... | reverse complement strand
CGAGGATGCCTTATACCGGGCGGCGAGCGTGTCCCCCACCGCAATATATTTGCCGCTGTCAGCATGCTTTAAGCAGGCGTCCGGTAGCGTCCCGACCATATCTGCGATTTGACTGTCGCTGAGCATGACTTTTCCCCCGAAGATTCCGCGTGAGGGCCAAGATAATACTTAGCTTTTATGAGAGGCTATTTCGGTAAAAAAGCAGACTTTAAGCAAACATCGCTAGCCGTAAGCGACAGGCAGCCGGCATATGACGCCTATCGCCTACTCGACCGACTCGACCGACTCGAATCGGGATATGCCTATATGCCCAGTGCCGCCGCCGCCCGCTCTACAATCGCGCGTCGCTGCGCCAGCAACGGTGCCGCCTGGACTCGGGCCCGCGCGACCAACTCCGCCGGTGCAATGTCCGGACTGCCTACGTTGAAGGGCGGTGCGGGTGCATACTCCAATTGCAATTGCACCGCTTGCGCCACCTCGTCGCCACAGAGTTCCGCCGCCAGGGTCAGGGCGAAATCGATGCCGGCAGTAATCCCGCCGCCCGAGAACAGATTGCCGTCGCGCACCACGCGCGCCTGCTGCGGGATCGCACCGAACGCTGCCAGCAGTTCATGGAAGGCCCAATGGGTGGTGGCGCGCCGACCCCGCAGCAAGCCGGCCGCCCCCAACACCAGGGCGCCGGTACACACCGAAGTCAGATAGCGCACGTGGGGCGCTTGCGCACGCAGGAAAGCGAGGGTCTCGGCATCTTCCATCAAAGGCCCGACGCCGCTGCCGCCCGGCACGCAGATCACATCGAGCGGACCGCAATCGGCATAGGTGGTATCGGGCTTCAACCACATGCCGCTGCTGCTGCGTATCGGCTCGAGATCCTTCCAGATCAAACGCACCTGGGCCTCGGGCAGGGCCGCGAAAACATCGTAGGGACCGGTCAAATCGAGTTGCTGAACGTGGGGAAACACCACTAGGCCTAGGGTCAGGGACATGTGCTTATCTCGCTGGGTTGGGATGTCGATCAGGATGTCGATCGGGATGTTGCATCGTGCATGGACAGCTTCACTATAGCCCGCTAAGCTTTGGCGAAATCACCATAAATCCCTCGTTTTACGCCAATCATGTCAGAGTCCATTCGCGCGACACCACGTCTGATCGACCTGCTGGCTTTCGATCAGGTCCAGTTGCTCGATGTCGCCGGTCCCTTGCAAGTGTTTGCCAGCGCTAACGAGCTTGCGCTGGCGCAGGGCAACCCGGCGCCGTACCGCATGCGCGTGCTGGCGCCGCAAGCGGGGCCCTTGACCACCTCGGCCGGCTTGGCGCTGGTGGCACAAGCGCTGCCAGCGGCGCGCAGCCGCTGTGACACCTTGTTGGTGGCGGGCGGTTGGGGGGTGCATACGGCGGCGCGCGATGCGCAACTGGTGGCCTGGGTGCGGCGTCGCAGCGCGTACGTGCGCCGACTGGGTTCGGTCTGCACCGGCGCATTTCTGTTAGCGGCGGCGGGGCTGCTCGATGGCCGCCGCGCGGTCACGCATTGGACCCGCTGCGCCGAACTCGCGCAGCGCTATACGGCCATCCAGGTCGAGCCGGATCCGATCTTTCTGCATGACGACGGCGTTTGGACCTCGGCCGGGGTCAGTGCCGGTATCGATCTGGCGCTGGCGCTGGTGGAGCAGGATCTGGGCCGCACCCTGGCGCTGGCGGTGGCCCAGCATCTGGTGGTGTTCCTCAAACGCCCGGGGGGCCAGGCACAATTCAGCGCGACGCTGGCGCTGCAGCAAAGCGGCGATCGCTTCGCCGAGCTGCACGATTGGATTACCGCGCATCTGGCCGAGGATCTGTCGGTGGCGCGACTGGCAACACAGGTGGGCATGAGCGAGCGCAGTTTTGTGCGCCACTACCGCGCCCAGACCGGCGTCACGCCGGCCCGTGCGGTCGAGCAACTGCGCCTGGAAGCGGCGCGGCGTCTGCTCGGCGATGGCACGCTGGGTTTAAAGCGGATCGCCGCGCGATGCGGCTTCGGCAGCGAAGAGACCTTGCGACGCAGTTTTCTGCGCGCCCTGGCCGTGACGCCGCAAGCCTATCGCGCTCGGTTCGCGTCACCATTGAAAGCGCAGGCGCGCCGGCCTGAGATCCGCGCGTCTTGACACGATTTTTACGCCGGCTGGCGGCATTTTTGCGATACCGAGACGCGCTGCGTGCTGGAATAGCGTATCGGTCGTCCAGGGTGACGGCTGCACGGAGTGATGTCATGTTGCGTTTGTTGATTCCCCTCGTCGATGAGGGTGGAGCACCGGTTGCCGCGCGGCACGCGGCCTTTCTGTTTCGAGAGCATTGTGTATCCGAAGTCGAGTTGCTCGAAGTGCGGGCGCATCTCGCGTACGGCCGCGAACTGGCTTTTTATCCACGCGGCAGATTGATGCGCGAAGACCTCAGCGTGCTTGGCAGCGCGCTCCAACAAACTCGCGCGATACTCGAAGACGCGGGGGTGCCTTACACGACCCATCGGGCCCAGGGCGACGCAGCGCGCTCGATCGCGCGCCGCGCATCGGAAGCGCAATCCGATCTGGTGCTGATCGATGCCAGCCGCTTTCACTTCATCAAGCGTTGGTGGACCCTGGCCAAACTCTGGCGTCTGACATTCACCCCGGTCACGTTGTTGCACTAAGCGTTGCTGCAATGAGCGTTGCTGCGGGAGCAGTGCTGCGCTGTTCCGTCGGGGTGGATAAGGCCAAAGGGGTCGTCGCCGCTCGCTACACAGGCGCCGGCAGCGGCGTGTGCGGACAGTTCGCCACGGCGGCATCCATCGCCAGCAACAGCATCGTCTCCATTTCGTCGACCAAACGATGCTGAGCCGGGTTTGGCGCCGGGTTTGTGCCCGGGTTCGTGCCTGAGTTTGCACCCATATGCGCGACAGCGGGCGCACGCATCAAGACCAGGCTGATGCTGGGTAAGGCAGGAAGCCCATGCGCGCCGGCTTCAAAGGCCACCAGGCCCGGCGGCATCCCGACCCGGGTGCGCAGGGTCAGTCCCAGGCCTGCCGCCGAGGCCGCCCACAATGCCCCCAGGCTCGCGCTGGTAAAGGCGTGGCGCCAACGCAGTCCGGCCTGATCAAGCTGCGCCGCGGCGATCTCGCGCAAGGGGCAGGGCGCATCCAGCAGCACCAGTGGCAATACGTCGTCTGGATCGACGCGGGTCTCGGCTGGGCCGATCCAGCATAAGGGTAGGGCCAACACATGGCGCCCCGGCAAAACGCCGCGACCGGCATCCCAGGCCAGCGCCAGATCCAAGCGACCCTGCGCAATGCGCGCGCTGAGTTCGGCGCTGCGCGCCACACACACCTCGACCTTGAGCTTGGGATGCGCACGCACAAAGCGGCCCAGCAAATCGGCCAGCAGCACCTCGCCAAAGTCCTCCTGCAAGCCCAACCGCACCTCGCCCACCAGATCGGTGCCGCGCACGGCGGCGGCGGCCTCGTCGTTCAGATCCAACAGACGCCGCGCATAACGCAGCAGCGTCTGCCCCGCTTCGGTCAATTCCAGGCCGCGACCGGCGCGGCGAAACAGCGGCGTGCCGGCCTGTTCTTCGAGTTTTTTGAGTTGCGCGCTGACGGCGGAGGTCGAGCGGCCGAGTTGATCGGCGGCCTTGGCAAAGCTGCCGAGGTCGATACCGGCCGCGAGACTGCGCAGCGCATCGAGATCGAAGTTCGGTAGACGCATCGCAATCATCCTGAATTTGTGGACAATTATTCTTAAATTATCTGATATTCAAAATTATCACGTGGCGCGACACTTGGCGAACGTTTTCTTTGTGGAGTGTCGTCATGTCCATCGTGTCAGCCACCGTGCCCACCCGGACCCATCGCTGGAAGGTGCTGGCCATCGGCGTCGCCGCCAATGCCAGCTTTTCGGCGGCGTTTTCCGGCATCCCCACCACGGCGGTGTGGATGCGCGCCGCCTATCACCTGAGCAACGCCCAACTGGGGCTGATACTGGGCTTGATGGGCCTGGGCATTGCGCTGAGCGAATTACCCTGGGGCATGCTGACCGATCACTGGGGCGACAGGCCGGTGCTGCTATGCGGGCTCAGTGCCACCACAGCCGGTCTGCTGGCCATGGCGCTGTGGGCGGCGCCCACTGCCGGCCATGTGCCGGGTGTGCCGCTATTGGGCGGTGGCCTGCTCTTGGTCGGGCTGCTGGGCGGCAGTGTCAACGGCGCCAGCGGACGCGCGGTGATGGTGTGGTTCAGCGCCGCCGAACGCGGTCTGGCCATGAGTATCCGCCAAACCGCGGTGCCGGCGGGCGGGGCGCTGGGCGCGCTGCTGCTGCCCTGGCTTGCCGCGCATCTGGGCTATGCGTCGGTGTATCAGGTGCTGGCGGCCGGCTGCGCGGTGAGCGCGTGCTTCACGTGGTGCTGGCTGGTGGAGCCACCATGGCTGGCGGCTAGCGCCGGGACCGTGGCCCCGGCCGGTCACGCTGCCGGAAACGGTGCGCCCCCCGCCACCGTAAGACGCAATGGGCCCCTGCGCGACCGCCAACTGTTGACCATCGTGCTGGCTATCGGCGTGCTGTGCGCGCCTCAGTTTGCCTTGCTGTCGTTCGGCACGGTATTTCTGCACGATTACGCCCACGCCGGGATCGCCGCCATGACGGGCGCCATGGTCGCGCTGCAATGTGGCGCGATGGTGATGCGCGTGTGGAGTGGGCGCTGGACCGACAAAACCGGTCTGCGGCGCCCCTATCTACGCGGGTGCGCCGGCTTGAGCGCGCTGCTACTGTTGGCCCTAGCCGCGCTGGTGCAGGTCCTGCCATCAGCGGCGGCGCAAACCCAGTCCTGGGTCCTGCCGCTGCTGACACTGTGGATCGCCGCCTGCGGCGTATGTGTCTCGGCCTGGCATGGCGTGGCCTACGCGGAACTGGTCACGCTATCCGGCGCCGCGCGGGCCGGTACGGCGCTTGGCATGGCCAACACCAGCGTGTTCGTGGTGTGTTTTCTGACGCCGTTGGCGATACCCCACCTGCTGAGCCATGCCAACTGGGCCGCGGTCTGGTGTGCAGGTGCGGTGTGCGCGACGGTGGCACGGCGTGCCTTTACCCGGCACGCGGGTCCGGCGGCGCTACCGCAACGCGCCGGTGCCGGCTGAGCGGGCCGCGCCGACAGGCGCCAGCATGTATCGATGCCAGACGTTTTCGTCCTGAAAACGATGAGTAACCGCCCTAATTAGCCGAGATTTTATTTCCGCCGATAAAATAGGACTGCTTGGCAGCCCGAACCATGCCGCGCTGATCGTGCGGCATGACCCTGTTGGTCCTAGGCCGCCTTGCTTAAACACTTATACAACAAGGTGTTCGATGGTTGGTCGAGTCCCCGCCGCAGTGCGCAGCAGCGTCCTGGCCGTTTTGGTTGGGATTCCGCTGTTCGCGCTAGCCGGTTGGCAGCGCGGTGTGTTCTGGCATTGCGCCGGCGTGATCGCACTGACCGCCTTGGTGGCTTGGCAGCAAGCGCGCCTGGCGCACCGCACCAAGCTGCAGCACCGCGCCGAGACCGAATCGGGGCGCACCCGTGACGCCTTGCTCGCACTGCATCGCACCTTGGAACTGTACGCCCAGCAAGACGGCCTGACCGGTCTTGCCAATCGGCGCCAGTTCGACCAGGTCCTGCACGAGGAATGGCAGCGCGCACGCCATACGGGAAGCCCGCTCGCCCTGATTCTGCTGGATCTCGACTATCTGCAGCCATATAACGCCCAGTATGGCTATCTGGCCGGGGACGACTGCATGCGCGCCATCGCCCACGCCATTCGCGAAACCAAGATCCGGCGCCCGGGCGACCTCGCCGCCCGCTACGACGGCGCGCATCTGGCCATCCTGCTAGCCAACACCGAGCGCGATGCGGCCTGCGCGCTGGCCGAGCAGATCCGTCATGCCGTCTGCGCGCTGCGCATCATGCACCCCGGCAACCCGGCCGGGGTGGTCACGCTCAGCGCCGGCGCCGCGGTCTGCGGCCATCCTTTCGGCCTGGATTTCCCGTGTAACACGGGATACGCCGGGCACGGTGGCAGAAGCGCCCTCGCCTGTGCCACACTGATGGCCGCGGCGCAGGGGCGCCGCCACTTTTGCCGGCGAAACGTGATGACCCTCTCCATCGGAACGAATTTACGCGCAGTCCTCGGTGCCGCGCTGGTGATCAGTCTGCTGCCATTCCTGGCGGCGCAACCGGTGGCCGCGCAGGAAAAAATCCAGATCGCGTCGCTGGCCCGCAATGCGGACGGCCAACCCACCCAGCTCGATGCCTATCTGTTCAAACCGCCTGCCAGCGCCGGTTCTGGCCCCTATCCGGCGGTGGTCTTCGTGCATGGGTGTGGCGGCTTGCTGACGCATAGCGGCAAGGTCTTGTCGCGCGAGACCGATTGGGCCGAGCGCCTGAATCAGCAAGGTTATCTGGTCTTGGCCGTCGACAGCTTCAGCAGCCGCAACCAGACCAGCGAGTGTGCGCACGGCGGCCCCGTCACGCCGCAGACGGTACGGCCGCGCGATGCCTACGGCGCGCTGCGCTATCTGCAAAGCCGCCCCGACGTGATAGCGGATCGGGTCGCGCTGATGGGCTGGTCGCATGGCGGCGGCACCGTGCTCTATGCACTCGGCCCCAATAGCCCCGTCAATGAAGGCGTCCCGGCCGGCAGCACGCTGCCCGATTTCCGCACCGCGATCGCCTTTTATCCCGGTTGGTGCAGCGTCCGCGAGCAGACCAGCGCCTGGCACAACACCGTGCCGCTCCTGATACTGATGGGGGCAAGCGACGTCTGGACCCGTCCCGGCCCCTGCCTGGATTTTGTCGACACGGTCGCGGCGAAGGGCGCGCCGGTGCAGATTCATCTGTATCCGGACGCGTACCATGACTTCGACTTCCCCGCCTTGCCGGTGCGCGAACACCCGGAATTCGCCAACCGGCGCAGCACCGCGATACCGATTACCGGCACCAATCCGGTGGCCCGCGCCGACGCGATCGACCGGGTCAGCGCCGATCTGGCACAAGCCTTGCGCCCTTGATCCGGACACCCGGTGGATTGACGTATTTCTTTCACGCTGCGCGCCGCGTCTAAGGTTCATAATGGCAATACTAAATAGAATCAAACGCGGCGCTTTGACGCTGTGCGCAGCGCATGGCGCGCCGCCGAAATCCGTTCCGGAGATTTACCATGTTGCATGACCTGGTCGCGAAATACGGGCCGGAGGTCGTCTTTCTCAACGTGCTGGGTGCCGCGCTGGGTTTGCCGATCCCGGCCTTGCCGACGCTGGTGATGGTCGGCGCATCGATTGTGATCGCCCCGGTATCGCTGTGGCCGCATCTGCTGATGGCACTGCTGCTGGCCGTATGCGGCTCCTTGTTGGGCGATCTGTTCTGGTTCCACGCAGGACGCCGCTATGGCGGCAAAACCCTGCAAACGCTGTGCCGCTTGTCCTTGTCGCGCGACTCCTGCGTCAAGCAGACCGAGCGTTTTTTCGGGCGCTGGGGCGTGCGCGTGCTGTTTGCCGCCAAGTTCATCCCCGGCCTGTCGCTGGTGTCGGTGCCGTTGGCCGGCGCCATGGGCGTACGCCTGGGCACCTTTATCAAGTTCGATTCGGTCGGCGCCGCGTTGTGGGCCGGCGCCGGACTCGGCTTGGGTGCCATCTTTGCGTATCAGATCGATGCGCTGTTCGTGGCCCTGAACATCTACGGTCGCGATGCCATCGAAATTGCCGCTGGCTTGCTGGTGCTATACATCATCTATCGCTGGTGGCGTCGGCGCGCACTCAACCAAACCCTGGAAACCGCGCGTCTGACCGTCGAACAGCTCGGCACGCTGATGGACGACGCCAAAGCGAACCCGGTGGTATTCGATATCCGTTCGCCGGAGAAGCGCTTCCTCGATCCCTACATCATTCCCGGCGCGCGCTTTGCCGACGAGCGCCGGCTCGACGAGATCGTGGCCAACTACGATCGCTCCAGCAAGATTGTGATCTATTGCACCTGCCCCAATGAAGTGTCGGCGGCATGGATGGCCAAGCAGCTGCGCGAGCTGGGTTTTCGCGATGCGATCCCGCTGCTGGGCGGCCTGGACGCCTGGCGCGATGCCGGCCTCGCGCTTGAAGGCATCAGCACCGAGCCGCCACCCGGCATCGCGGCCGCGGAGCGCGCCGTGCCGCCCTCCAGCGCAGACGGTTCGCCCTGCACCGAGCAACGCTGCGTGGCTCCTGCGACATCTGCGGAGGTCGAGGCGCACGAAGCGCATTCGGCGTCCTGATCCCTACGCTTACACTGACGGCCCCCCAAGATGAGTGCTGCACCCACGATCGCCGCCAATTTCCAGCCTGCGGGCGCCAACGAGTCCGCCGATGTGCCTTATTCCTCACTCGAGCCCCGTCGGCATCAGATGTTCCCGCGCCTGTCCGATAGCGATATCGAGCGCATGCGCCGCTTCGGTTCGGTGGAGCGTCACGCCGCCGGCACCCGCTTGATTGAAATCGGCAAACCCAGTCCCGGCCTGTACGTGGTGCTGGCCGGACAGGTCCAGATCACGACGCACGATGGTCTGGGTCATACCCAGGTGGTGGTCGAACATCAGCCGGGTGGCTTTATTGCCGAGGTCAGCCAGCTGTCGGGCAAACCGTCGCTGGTCGACGCCCATGCGCTGGAAGATATCGAAGTGTTGTTGGTCTCGCCTGAACGCCTGCGTGCCTTACTGGTCGCCGAGGCCGATCTGGGCGAGCGCCTGATGCGCGCACTGATCCTGCGCCGAGTCGGTCTGATCGAGCGCGGCAACGGTCTGGTGCTGGTCGGCGGCACCGCCAATGGCAAGCTGCACGCGCTGGAAAGCTTTCTGCGGCGCAACGCGTATCCGCACACCACGCTGGATCTCGACAGCGATCCCGAGGCAATCGATCTGGTCAGCCGGATTGCGGCCAAGGCGGGCGATTTTCCGCTAGTTATCTGCCCGGACGGCAGCGTGCTGCGCGCGCCCGACGAGGGGCAACTGGCCACGCATCTGGGTCTGCTGCCGGAATTCGATCCCCAGCATGTCTATGACGTGGCGGTGGTGGGCGCGGGTCCGGCCGGTTTGGCGACCGCCGTGTACGCGGCCTCCGAGGGGCTGTCGGTGGCGGTGTTCGATTGCCGCGCACCGGGTGGGCAAGCAGGCGCCAGCGCCCGTATCGAAAACTACCTGGGCTTCCCGACCGGGATCTCGGGCCAGGCACTGGCCGGCCGCGCCTTTGTGCAAGCGCAGAAATTTGGCGCCCATATCGCGGTGCCGCTCGAGGTCAAGGCATTGCATTGCGGCCACCATCCACTCGAACTCGAGTTGAAGGACGGCCGGCGCGTGCCGACCCGCAGCGTGGTGATTGCGAGTGGCGCGGTCTATCGCCGTCCGGCGCTGGCCAATCTGGAAAACTACGAAGGACGCGGCGTCTATTACTGGGCTTCGCCCGTCGAAGCCAAGCTGTGCAAAGGCGATGAAATCGTCCTGATCGGTGGCGGTAATTCGGCCGGCCAGGCGGCGGTGTATCTGAGTTCGCATGCTGCGCGTGTGCATATCGTGATTCGCGCGCCCAATCTGGATGCCAGCATGTCGCGCTATCTGATCGAGCGGCTCAATGGCCTGCCCAACGTGGTCATCCATCCGCACAGCGAAATCTGCGAACTGATCGGTGACGACCACGGTTTGAGCGGCGTGGTCTATTGCAGCCGCGCCAACGGCGAAGAGCGTACCGGCCGACTGGCCTTGCGCCATCTGTTTCTGTTCGTCGGCGCCGATCCCAATACCGAATGGCTGCGTAGCTGCCATGTGCGCATCGACGCCAAAGGTTTTGTGCCCACCGGGCCCGCGGCCGCCGACACCGAATCGGTGCCGGTTCACGAACTGGAAACCAGTGTGCGCGGCGTATTCGCCATTGGCGATGTACGCTCGGGGTCGACCAAGCGCGTCGCGGCGGCGGTCGGCGAGGGGGCTGCGGTGGTGGCGCAACTGCACGCCTATCTGGCGCATTTGGACGCTTAGTCGCGCCGGGCCAGTCAGACTCGCCAACTACACTATCCTGACATCCGCGCCGCTTGCGGTGCGTGCGCCAGAATCGTCGACATTCAACAGGACCTTGCATGCCCGCCCGTTTGCCGCAGTTCGACCTCGCTACCGCCACCGACGCGCAACGCAGCGTCCTCGACGAAATCCTCTCGGGCCCGCGTGGCAATTTGAATGGACCGTTTCTGGCCTGGATCCAGACCCCGGAACTGGCGCAACATGCGCAACGCCTCGGTGCCTTGTGCCGCTATCGCACGGGTCTGTCGCTGCGTTTATCGGAACTGGCGATACTGGTCACGGCGGCACACTGGCGCGCCCAGGCAGAATGGCATATCCACTACCCGATCGCCTTGCAGGCGGGCCTGCCGGCCGCCACCGCCGATGCGATTCTGGCGGGCACGCCGCCGCCGTTCGAGCACGACGACGATGCCCTGATCCATGCCTTCGCGACCGAACTCTACCAACAGCAGCGCGTCAGCGATCCCACCTATGCGCGCGCGGTCGAGCGCTTCGGCCAGGCCGTGGTGGTGAATCTGGTCGGTCTGCTCGGGTATTACGCCCTGGTCTCGATGACGCTGAATGTGTTCGCGATGCGCGCCGACGGCCAAACCGAATTGCCGTTCGCCGAGTAATCCTTCGCGGTATCGCGCCGCCTCACACTTGAACCTGGAGTCGTTATGCAACTCATTGGTATGCTGGATTCGCCCTATGTGCGCCGCGTCGCGGTCTCGCTGCAGTTGCTGGATCTGCCGTTCGAACATCGCTCGCTGTCGGTATTCAGCACCTATGCGCAATTTCGGGAAATCAACCCGGTGGTCAAGGCACCCACGCTGATCTGTGACGACGGCACCCAGTTGATCGATTCCACCCTGATACTCGAATACGCGGAAAGTTTGACGGTCGGCCGCCGCAGCCTGATGCCGGCGGACCCGGCAATGCGCTTGCGCGTGCTGCGCATCGTCGGCCTGGCACTGGCCGCGTGCGAAAAAACGGTGCAGATTGTCTACGAGCGCCATCTGCGTCCGGCCGAAAAATATCACGAGCCATGGATCACACGCGTCACCGAGCAACTGTTTGCGGCCTATGGCGCGCTGGAAGTCGAGTATGCGCACCAGACCGCGCCGGTCGTCGAGGATCAGGCCGCGATCAGCACGGCGGTGGCCTGGTATTTCACCCGGCAGATGCTGCCGGAACTGCTGGATGCGTCACGCTATCCGCGCTTGCAAGCCCTATCCGACTATGCCGAAGCACTGGCACCGTTCCGCGCGGCGCCTTTCGGTTCCGAGGTGTATCCGGTGAAGTAAGCCCCAGCGCGGTCTGCCGGCACGGTGTATCGGCAGACCGCGCGACGCCGTCGCGCGACGCTCAGGCCGTTAAATGCAGCGGCGACGTGGAGATACGGCCCAGACTGCCGTCCGGGCGTTTGAACAGGGTCGATCCATAGCCGTCGCCGTCCAGTTGGCGCAGGGCCAGGGTTTGGGTCACGCTGACCTGGACCGACGTATAACTGCTTTCTTCTGACTGGGTGCTCCCCGTGCTGCCGGTGCCGTTTGCGCTGGCGGCATCGCTCGCGCTCGTCCCATCCGTCTCGTCAGCGCCATTCGCCTGCGCCGTATTGCGACTGGCCGTCGCCAGTTGCGCCAGACCTTGCAGCAAGCTGGACACTTCCGCCTCGGACAACACCTTGGCCGAATTCAGCTCGGCCACCAGCTGCTGCAGCGCGGCTGGCGCGGTTTCGGCCTGCGCGTTCGATTGGGCGCCACTCGAGGCTTCGCTGATCACGCTGCTTTCCGTTGCGGTCAGTGCCAGACTGTCAGCGGTGCCTTGTGCACCGCTGCCGCCGCCGGCGTCGCCACTGGCCCCCGTGTTGTTTCCGTAGTTCGCCGCGCCGACCTCAATCAAGGTCGCGCTCAGGCTTTCGACCACGACGCTGGTCTCGCTGCCGCTTTCGTTCAGTGGCGACGCCGCGCCCGTGGTGGTGGACGCGGCATTGGCGGACGCGTTGCCGCTGCCGCCCAGCGTGGTCGGCAACAGCACGCCCAAGCTCTGCGCCAGGGTGTCCAGCGCGTTGTTGCCACTGGCCGACAAGAGCGAGCCACTGGCCTGGTCGCCCGCCCCCGACAAACTCAAGGCCTGAGCCACCGGCCCACTCAGCGTGCTGCTGCCGCTGCCACTGATTTCGCCTTGCGCCTGATAGCTGGAGATATTCTGCGAGGTCAGATCCACGCTGAGTTGCCCCGTCGCCAGATCGACCCCGATCACGATAGAGCCGGCGCGCTGGGTGGTGTCGAGCGCGGAGACTGAACTCGCCGCACCCGAGCCATAGGTCGAGCTCAGCGATGCGCTGACCGAACTGTCCTGCGCATAACTGGCCGATAGGCTGACATCGCCGCCCTGGGCCAGTTGTGACTCGAGACTGGCGGCTGCGGCGCTCGCCTGATCGCTGCTGAAACCGCTTTGTTGCAGCAGTTTGGTAAAGGTGGCGGTCAGTTGGGCATTGGCGCCGGAGGCCAGCTCCAACTGGCCGGTGCCGGGATCGACCTCGGTCGCACCTTGCAAAGCCTGGGCAAAGGCCAGCGTCAACTGACCGGCTGCCGTACCGGCGGTGACTCCGCTCAGATTGGCGCTCAGCGACACCGAGGCTTGCGTGGTTTCCGTGGTGGCCTGGGTCAATGCCACCTGACTGGCGTCGAGATAGCCCCCATTGGCGCTATTGAGCAGGCCGTAGAGCGCATCCTGGTTGCTACTTGGATTGAGACCGCTGATGGTCGACATGTGACCCTCATTCTGATGGGGCCGCGCCCGCGCGCGGGGCGACGCGGCCGGTAATGTTTCGAGCGCGTCGGAAAGAATGCGTAAGAGTGTTAACGGCGGGGTTCAGGCTTTCTGTAGCCTGTCGCAAGCATGGTGACGCTGGCTCTGGCGCGGGCACGTATGGAGCGGGGCCGGCGCGCAGCGCAGCCCCGCTGGGCGGATCTTAGTTGGCGCCGCCCTTGGCGGCCAGGATGACCTGGTCGAAGATGCCGTCGTCGGCAAAATGCGTCTTTTGGGCCTGCGCCCAACCGCCAAACATTTGTTCGACGGTGAAGGTCTTCACTGCCGGGAACTGCGCCGCATAGTGCTGCAATACGGCCGGGTCGCGCGGGCGCAGATGGTGGCGCGCGATGATGTCCTGACCGGCCGGCGAAAACAGGAATTGCAGATAGGCCTGCGCTTCCTTGCGCGTGCCGTGCTTGTCGACCACCTTGTCGACCAGCGCCACCGGCGGTTCGGCCAGCACGCTGACGGACGGATAGACCACCTGATATTGATCGCCACCGGGCTCACCCGTGATCAGCGCGGCTTCGTTTTCGAAGGTCACCAACACATCACCCAGGCCTCGTTGCGTAAACGAGGTGCTAGCACCGCGCCCGCCAGCATCCAGCACGGGTACGTTATGAAACAGGTGGGTCACGAAATCCTGCGCTTGCGCCGGCGTGCCGCCATGTTGGACGCGCCAGCCCCAAGCTGCCAGATAGCTGTAGCGGCCATTGCCGGAGGTCTTGGGATTGGGGATCAGCACGGCCACGCCAGGTTTGGTGAGGTCGTCCCAATCATGAATCTGTTTGGGGTTGCCCTTGCGTACCAGGAACACCATCGACGTGGTGTAGGGGCTACTGCCGTAGGGCAGACGCGCGCGCCAGTCGGCCGGCACCAGATCGCCGCGTTGATGCAGCAGATCGATGTCGCTGGCCTGATTCATGGTCACCACATCGGCCTGCAGTCCCTGGCTGACAGCCAGCGCCTGCGGACTGGAGCCGCCGTGCGACTGACGTACCGTGACGGTCTCGCCGGTCTGGGCGTGATAGCTGGCGGTAAAGGCCGCGTCGATATCCTTGTAGAGCTCGCGGGTGACGTCATAGGAGACGTTCAGCAGGGAGGTCTGCGCCTGGGCGGCGGGCAGGGCCGAGGTCGCCAGCGCCAAGGCGGCAATGCAATGACGGGTCCAATGACGAAACAACATGTCGCTCTCGCTAAGTGAGTGGGGCGCGGACGGCGGCGCGGGCGTCTATTCTAAGCTGTGTCGCGGGGGCGCCGTCAAACCGTGATGTCGCTTGGGCTAGGGACAAGACCCAGGCGCGCGGCGGCAGATGTGCCTGCTAAAATACAAAAATAGAACACCGTTCTGACTAACAGAACGCCTTACCATCACGATCGATGCGCGCCGCGGGTGTGTCAGCGCTGGCCCGCGGTTGTGCCGCATCAGGAGGGTCTTATGTCTTTACCGCTAGCCGGTGTGCGCGTGCTCGATCTGTCCAATGTCTTGGCCGGACCGTTCTGCGCCTACCAACTCGCGCTGTTGGGCGCCGAGGTGATCAAGATCGAGCAGCCCGACGGGGGCGATCTGGCGCGCCGCCTGGGCGCCGATCCCAAAGCTGCCGCCGCCAACATGGGCGCATCCTTTGTCGCGGTCAACGCGGGCAAGCAGTCGCTCACGCTGAATCTGAAGGATGCCCGCGGCAAGGAGATCCTGCGCCGCCTGGTGGCTGAGGCCGACGTCTTGGTCGAAAATTTCCGGCCCGGGGTGATGGCCAGGCTGGAACTCGATTACGCCCGGCTGCAGCCGATCAATCCGCGTCTGGTGTATTGCGCGATCTCGGGCTTCGGCGAGGATGGCGAATTCGCCCAGCGCCCAGCCTACGATCAGATCATCCAGGGCATCTCCGGCGCCATGAGTGTCACGGGCGACGCCGACAGCGCGCCGCTGCGGGTCGGCTATCCGATCTCTGACACAGTCGGCGGCCTGACGGCGGCCTTCGGTATCTGTGCGGCGCTGGTCGAAGCGCGCAGCAGCGGTCAGGGCCGCAAGCTCGATGTATCGATGCTGGAATCCACCCTGGCCACCATGGGTTGGGTGGTATCGAATTATCTGAACGCCGGTGTCGTGCCCACCCCGATGGGCAACGAAAACTTCACAGCGGCACCGTCCGGCACCTTCCGTACCGGCGACGGCCTATTGAATATTGCCGCCAACGAAACCAAGCAGTTCATCACCTTATGCCGTCTACTGGGACGGCCCGAACTGGCCGACGATGCGCGCTTTGCCGAACGCCAGTCGCGCAAACAGCATCGGGCCGCCCTCAATGTGGAACTGGAGCGCGCGCTGGCTGCGCACGATGCCGTGACCTGGGAGCGCAAACTGGTCGATGCCGGCGTGCCGGCCGGTCGCGTCATGAGCGTGCCCGACATCCTCGCGCATCCGCATCTGCGCGAGCGCCACTTTATCCGCGAACTGGCCGGCGGCGCAGGCGAAGCCCCCCAGCGCGTGACACGCGCCGGCTTTCGCATTTCCGCAGGCGACGCGGCGCCCCATACGCCAGCGCCCCGTCTCTCCGAGCATACCCACCGTCATCTCGCCGCACTCGGCTACGGCGCCGACGAGATCGCCGAATTGCAGCAAGCAGGAGTGATCTGACCATGACCGATCCCGGCCCCATCGATCCCGCCGCCCTGGCTGCGGACTACTGGCGTACCGACATCATCGACATCCATCCCGGCGTGATCCGGGTCCGCGGCTATCCGATCGAGGAACTGATCGGTCAGGTCGGCTTCGCGCAGATGATCTGGCTGATGCTGCGTGGCGATTTGCCCAGCGCCGAGCAAGCCCAATTACTGGAAGCGGCCTTGGTGGCTTCGGTCGATCATGGTCCGCACGCACCCTCGATTGCGATCTCGCGCATGGCCGTGAGTTGTGGACTGCCCTTGAATGGCGCCATGGCTTCCGCGCTCAACACGCTGGACGACGTACACGGCGGCGCGGGACAACAAGCGGTCGAGCTGTATCACGCCATCGCGGCACGCTGCGATGCCGGCGTGACGCTGGATAGCGCCGTCGCCCTCGAAGTCGATGCGTACACCGAGACCCACGGCAAATATCTGCCTGGCTTCGGCCATCGTTTCCATCCCATTGACCCGCGCGCGGGCCGCTTGTTGGCGCTGGTAGAGCAGGCACAAGCCGCCGGTGCGCTGGCCGGCCGTTATGCCGGGATTGCCCGCGCCATTGAGACCCTGCTGCGACAGCGCAAGGGCAAGCCCATCCCGCTCAACATCGATGGCGCGACGGCGGTGATTTATGCGGAATTGGGATTTGCACCGGAATTGGCGCGCGGTATCTTCTGTCTATCGCGTGCGGTCGGCATCCTCGCACACGCGTGGGAACAGCGCGGGCGCGGCGAACGCAACAAGGGGCCGATGCCGCGTCAACTGCCCTACCGTTATAGCGGGGCCGCTGAGCGGCATCTGCCGGACAGCGAGTGAGATCGGGACGGCTGGACTGGCGCCAGACACATCGGGCTCAATGCGATCGAGCAATTCAATGTTTGGCATCCGTGGTTGGCAGCCAGCCTCCGAAACCAGCCCCGCATCAAGCTCCCGGAGACACCCGACCATGAGCCTGCCGCAAACGCGAAGCGTCGCCGCCCAGCGCCTCGGTCGCGCGGGCCGCGCTGTCCAGCAAAGGCGCCAGTGTGCGAGCCACGAAAGCGGCATCGATGCGTGAGGTCGGTCCGGCCAGGGTGATCGCACCGCGCAGCGTCTGCTGCACGCCGAATACCGGCGCCGACAGACCCGCGGTATCGCGTTCGCGCTCGCCAATGGAAACGTAATAACCGTCGCTGCGTATCTGTTCGTAGGGCGCGCCCGCTGCCCCGCCAAACGCCAGCAGAGTACGGCCGCCCGAGCCGCTGTCCAGCGGCAGCACATCGCCTTCGCGCACATGGAAGCGCACCGCATGGCGCGAGTCGACCCGATGCAAACACACCCGCTGATCGCGCTCGCGCACATAGAACGACACGCTCTCGCCGCTCAGTTCGGCCAGCTCGCGCATGATGGGCAAGACCAATTCACCGAGATTGAGACTGCGTTGATAGAGCGCGCCCAGCATAAAGCTGGCTGGACCGATCTGATAGCGGCCATCTTCCAGCCTGTGCAGCAACCGATGCTGGATCAAGGAGCCGGCCAGCCGCAGCAGCGTGCTTTTATATAGCCCGGTACGGGCGGCCAAGGCAGCCAGGGTCAACGGTCCGTCGTCGGGACGGAACGCGAACAGAATCGCGCAGGCACGATCGATGGCGGCGACCCCTGCGTGAGCGGGGCCTGCGGCAGTGGAGTGTTTTTCCATAAAGCGAGGGCGTACTGGCGAGTAAGCTCCGAGTTTACGCGATTGGCAGTGCCGCGTCTCAGCCCATGCGCCGGCGTTCGGGCGTCGGTGAGGCGCGGTGAGACGCCGCTGCGGGCTGCGGCCTCAGACGCGCCGGACCCCGACAGGCAAAGTGCTGATGCGTTGCAGTTCCGCACTATCCAGCCAGTCCGGGTTGTGCATGCACCACGCCAGCATCGGTCCCGCATCCTCGCCCCAGAACAAGGCACCGCGATAAACGCCGGTAGGCACGCCGAACACTTGCAGCGACAGGGCGCGCTCGGTGTTGTCGCGCAAGTTTTGTTTGATGGCCGGCGCCTCAATGAGGCTGAGGTCGCGTAGTCCCACCCGTTCGCACAGCACCGCGAATTCGGCCGGGTCCGATGGATCCCGGCCCTCAGCCCAGATGAAATCGTAGATGGCGTGGATCACGTCGAGTCGGCTTTCGAGTGCCCGTGCGAGACGTAACGCCTTGATTGGATTGAAGGGGTGGGTGGGCGGCATGCAAAAGGCGAGACGAAGTCGAAAAACCATTCGATCTCGGCATCCGCCTGGGCTGCGTTCGAGCAGGGGTCCAACGGTAGGGTGTGGCTCATCCTCTTTGCTCCTGGCCCTGCGGCGTGCGCCGCAGCGTATTCGGGCGTTCATTCTTGTCCAGACGCCTCGGTGTCGCAAGCCCATGGATCGTCGACCACGCCGCCATACGCCCTCAGGTAAACCCGAGGACTTGCCTATCTATCGCCACGGTGAAACAACAGAGCGGGAAGCCGCTGTTCAATTCTTTCTGACACATTTTTGACCTTGTCCAGATCACGTGCGGCCTGACAACGGGTCGCCCGCAGGTATTTTGTAACCCTGAAGAAAGTCGAGGTAAGATCGAAAAATCGGGGCTAAGGTGGCAGTGCTGCGGTCATCCGTGGCGTCCTTTGCGTCAAGACAGGAATTGGGGACTTAGTATGGAAAACCTTCGCGTCAGCGTCAGACTTTGGATCGCCTTGGGTGTCATGTGTGTGGGCGTGCTTGCGATCGGCTTATGGGGTGCGCTGCATGCGCGCGAGTCTATGCTGGATGATCGCAAGGAAGAACTGAAGAACATCATCACGGCGGCAGCCGGCATCGTCGATCACGATAACGCGCTGGTGGCGGCCGGCAAGCTCTCGATCGACGATGCGCAAAAAGCCGCGCTCGACAGTTTGCGCGCCATGCACTATGCCGGCAGCGGCGGCTATCTGATCGTGCTCGATCCACACTCCAAGGTGCTGATGCACGGCGTGCGTGCCGACCTCGAAGGCAAGGACATGAGTGGCTTCACCGACAACGAAGGCCGTCATGTTTTTCAGGACGGGGTTGATCTGGCCGAGCGGCAGAACGAAGGCTATTTTCGCCTGAACTATCTGAAGCCCGTCACCAACAAGCTGGCGCCCAAGATCAACTATGTGCAGTTGTACAAGCCCTGGGACTGGACCATCATCACCGGCGTGTTCCTCGACGATGTCGACAGCATTTTCTATCTGACGCTGGCCGAGTACCTGGGTGCCGCCATCGTGCTGTGCGTGCTGGTATCGGTCGTGATGCTCGTGATCATCCGCAGCATCCATCGTCAATTGGGCGGCGAGCCGGCTTATGCGGCCGATGTCGTGACCCGTATCGCGGCAGGCGACCTGACGGTGCACGTCGACGTCGCGCGTGCCGACAACAGCAGTTTGCTGTACGCCATGAAAGGCATGCAGACCAGCCTGGCCCACACCATAGGCAGCGTGCACAACGGCAGTGAAGCGATTGCGGCATCGAGTAAGCAAATCGCCGCAGGCAATCTCGACCTCTCCGCGCGCACCGAGGAACAAGCCGCCTCGCTGGAGCAAACCGCGGCCAGCATGGCCGAGCTGACCAGCACGGTCAAACAGAATACCGACAGCGCACGCCAGGCCAGCGTGCTGGCGACGGATGCCTCCGATATTGCCGACAAGGGCAGCCATGTGGTCGAACGCATGGTCGGCACGATGAACAATATCGCCTCCAGTTCGACCAAAATCGCGGAGATCACCGCGTTGATCGAAGGGATCGCATTCCAGACCAATATCCTGGCCTTGAATGCGGCAGTCGAAGCCGCCCGCGCCGGCGAACAGGGACGCGGTTTCGCGGTGGTGGCCAGCGAAGTGCGCAATCTGGCCCAGCGCTCTTCAGCCGCGGCCAAGGAAATCAAGGACCTGATCGAAGCCTCGGTCACCGAAATCCGCAACGGCTCCAACGAAGCCGAGGAAGTCGGGCGCACCACGGGCGAAGTGCGGCAGGCGATCAAGCGCGTTGCCGACATCATCGGCGAGATTGCCTCGGCCTCTGAAGAACAAGGGCGCGGCATCGAACAGGTGAATCAGGCCGTCGGGCAGATGGATGAGGTGACCCAGCAAAATGCCGCGCTGGTCGAACAGGCGGCCGCGGCTGCGCAGTCGCTGGAAGAGCAGGCAATGAAGTTGAATCACACGGTGTCGCTGTTCAAGGTCGAGCTCGACAGTGCGACCGGCCCGGGCGCCAGTGGCGGCAGGTCTGATCAAGATGGTCGCCCATCCAGCCCGGCCCGCCCACCGGTACGCGCACCGCAGCGCAGCCCGCGTGTGGCGGATCGTGCGCCGGCCCGGACCGCCGCTGCGCCGGCCGCCACCGCGGCCGCGCCCAATGCGGCACCCCATGCCGCGCCAGCGGCGAGCCGTCACGACACCACGCCGCGCAGACCTGCGCCGAGCGCCGCCCCCAAGGGTGCCCCGGCCGATGACAGCGGCGATTGGGAGACCTTCTGAGCGGGCCAGCCTGCTCAGAGGTTCAGGCGTATCATGGCGGCTCTCGCGGCAGCCGCGCCGGCGCAGGGTTGCGCCGGCCTGAGCGGTGCCGCTCGTCTACTTGATCGCCAACCATGTTTGCGTCCACCCTGCCCGCCGGTCTCAGCAAGACCGCGCTCTATACTGAATTGGTCGAACAGGCCCGCGGCCTGTTGGCCGACGAGACCGACCGCATCGCCAACGCCGCGAATTTTTCTGCGCTGGTGTATCACGCGCTGCCCGATCTGAATTGGGCCGGCTTCTACTTCTTTGATGGCACCGAACTGGTGGTCGGCCCGTTCCAGGGCAAACCGGCCTGCGTGCGCATCGCTCTGGGTCGCGGCGTGTGCGGCACCGCCGCGCAGACGCGCGAGACGCAGTTGGTGCGCGACGTCCATGCCTTTCCTGGACACATTGCTTGCGACGCGGCGTCGCAATCGGAAATCGTGGTGCCGTTGTATGGGCGCGACGGCGCATTGATCGGCGTGTGGGACGTCGACAGTCCGAATCTGGCGCGCTTCGACGAGGCAGACCAGGCCGGTATGGAAGCTTTGTGCGCGGTCTTCGTGGACCTCGGCTGGCGCGCCTGATCCAGGCGCCACGGGCCAATGCGGCAATAGCGACACAGCGGCCGGATGCGCGCAGCAGGCATCGGCCGCAAGCCGTGGGCCGCCATTGCGCATGGCGCCATTTCCAATGCGCATTTGGCCTAAATTGCATTCCTGATATCGGTATAAATCAACACCGGGCGCAACCTTATAGTGGGATCTCGCGCCCGTGATGCGCCTCTTTTGCGGTGAGTTTTTCCCGCATGCCATCACGGGTTTAGTCGACTCAAAATAAGGTTAACAACCGTGAAAAAGATTGCCTATCTCGTCAGCGCTGCCGCTTTCTCCTCGCTTGCCGCACCCGCCTTCGCACAAAGCAGCGTCACCCTCTATGGCTTGATCGACGCGGGTCTCGCCTACGTCAACAATGCCTCGGGTGAATCGACCTTGTTCAAATTCAGCAGCGGCAACACCTACGGATCACGCTGGGGCTTGAAGGGTTCCGAGGATCTTGGCGGTGGTCTGAAAACGGTATTCCAATTGGAAAACGGCTTCAACGTCGGCACCGGCACCTTGGGTCAAGGTAGCCGCGAATTCGGTCGCAAGGCCATCGTTGGCTTGAGCGACGACAGCTACGGTAGCGTCACCGTAGGTCGCCAATACGATCCCATCGTCGACGTGGTGCAGCCGCTGACCGAAGACAATTATTTCGGCGGCACCTTCGCCACGCCGGGCGATGCGGACAACTACGACAACAGCGTGCGCGTCAGCAACTCCATCAAGTATGTGAGTCCGCTCATCAACGGCCTGCAAGGCGAATTGCTGGTCGGTGTGGGCGGCGTTGCCGGCAGCGAATCGAACGGGCAAACGCTGGGCGCGGGTATCAGCTACACGCAAGGGCCGCTGGCTCTGGCGGCCGGCTACTATCGTGCCGACGGCGGTACCACCACCAGTAACGGTGTGCGTACCTTCACCAGCTCGTCCGATTCCATCTTCAACACCGCCATCAACAACGGTTTCGAAACCGCCAAGACGGTGCAGATCGCGCGCGCGGGCGGCACGTATCGTTTCGGCAGCGCATTGGTCGGTGTCTCGTACAGCAACGTGGCGTACAAGCCGGACGCACTGTCCAATTTCTCGCAAACCGCCAAACTCAACGTGGGCGCGGCGTTCTTCAACTATCACCTGACGCCGGCCCTGCTGGCCGGCATCGGCTACAACTACACCAAGGCCAGCGGCGCGGCCGATGCGGATTACAATCAGTTCAATCTGGGTGTCGACTACGCGCTGTCCAAGCGCACCTCGCTATACGCGCTGGCCGGTTATCAGAAGGCCAGCGGCACCACTTTGAACACCTCGGGACAAGTCGTCGCCGCCACCGCCTCGATCGGCTCGTATGGCGTCAACTCGGGTGCCAACGATCAGTCCCTCGCCATCGTCGGGATCCGCCATCGCTTCTAAGACGGATCACCACGCCATCGTGTGACGGCGTGTGCCGAGTGGCCCTGGCGACGGCTTGTCGCGCCGCCGCCAGGGCCTGACCGACAGTGCGCTTACACCGCGCTTTCAAATTTATCCGATCCAAGCGCTCGACTGGAAGCGCGGGCTATTCACGCGTAACATGACAACGCACTATGTGTCGCCATAGGCACCTCAAATCAGGGTGCCTCTACCGCGCACAAGGAGGCGTTATGCATGTTGTGCAATGGCAGGAAGAGGGCGGCCACGGTCTCGAACACTTGGTGATGGATTGGCGCCACGACGGGGTGCACGTCGAAAGCGTCGTCATCGGACAGCGTTTTGGCGCACTGTATGGCCTGAACTATCGCATCGAATGCGACTCGCACTGGGTCACGCGCAGCGTCACGCTCGCGCTGACGGGCGGCAGTTCACTGCTACTGCGCAGCAATGGCGCCGGTCGCTGGCACGATGGCCAGGGACGCCCGCTCGATCATCTCGACGGCTGCTTTGATATCGATATCTCCGCCACCCCGTTCACCCATACCCTGCCGCTGCAGCGGCTCAAGCTGGCTAATGATGCCCGTCAGTTCGTCCGGGTGGCTCATGTCTCGGTGCCTGATCTCGAAGTCCGTGCGCTCGAATATGCCTATACCTGCGTCAGCGCCGGTCACACCTACCTCTGCGAGGCCACGTTTCGCGACGCCGGGGTCACGCTGAAGGTCGATCAGGACGGGATCGTGCTCGATGACCCGCCACGCTTCAAGCGCACACGCTAACGGCAGGCGATGACGAGGCTGACGCCTTGCCGCATTAATGCCCAGTAACGTAATTTGCAGCTTGGAGACCGATTTTCGTCGCCAGGCGTGATCGTGGGTCCAGAACGCAACTATAATTGCGCGGCAAGGTCTTACACGCTCCACGCTCGGCCGGCATGCACTGCTGCCCCCCGTCGTGCCCTCGTGTCAGTCATCGGCGCCCAGCCTTAGCGGGCCGCGTCGATATGCACCGCCGATTCCGCTTCGATTTCGTTGCATCCGCCCATGTTGAATAAATCCGGCCTGAGTTTCGCCGTGCTGGCCTTGTCGCTGGCCAGCGTGTTGAGTGCCTGCTCGTCCACCAAGCCGTCCACCTATCAGCTCGAGCGCTTCGACTCGGCCTTGAGTCCGTACGCCCACACCTTCAAGGCGACCTCGGCCAGCACCTGCTCCGCCGCGCGCCGCGCCTTGCTAAGTCAGGGCTATACGGCCGACGCGCCCAAGCCCGATACGGTCGACGGCAACAAGTACTTCCAGCCGGACAGCGATTCGCACGTGGTGATCGCATTCCACGTGGTGTGCACCTCCGACTACGATGGCGCCAAGGAAAGCACCATGTATGTCAGCGCCACACAAGACCGTTACGCGCTGAAAAAGACCAGTACTTCGGCCAGTGTGGGCTTGAGCGTGCTCGGTTCGATTTCGCTGCCGATCGGCTCCAGTGACGATTCCCTGGTAAAGATTTCGAGCGAGACGATTCCGTCGGGCGCGTTCTATGAGCGCTATTTCGGGCTGGTTCAGCATTTCGTCGACGAACCGCAGGAGTCGGGCCCGGTCCCGGCGCCAGATAATCGCTTGCTGGAGATACCCGCCACCCGATCCAACAACGCCCACGCGCAACCGGCAGTGTCGGAGCCCAAGGACGGCAACGCGGCACCAGGCGTGGTACCGGCCAAGGTCGCGCCGGAACCGGCGGCAACCGTCTCGCCGCTGCCGGCCTCAAGTGCCCCTGCCCCTACCCTTGCCCCGACTGCGGTGGCCCCCGCCGCCGCCGTGCCGGTGCCGTCTACGCCGACCAGCGGCGCGGTGCCGCCGGCAGCCGGCGCGTATCCGGCGTCATCGACAAGCCCGGCAGCGCCTGCCAATGCACCTGCCAACGCGCCTGCCAACTTACCCGCCGCCGCCCCAGCCGCCTTACCGGCCAGTGCCACCAAACCGGCTCCGGTTTCGGCTGCAGCACAAATCAGCCCGGTTGCGACCCAACCTGTCGCCGCCAGCGCCGCGACGGCCGCTGCGGCAACGGCCTCAGTCAGTCCCGTGACCAGCCCCGCGGCAACGGCCCCCGCCAGCACACCGGCGACAGCAGCCGGGCCCGCGTCGGCCGCGAGTGCCGCGTCGGCCGCCCCTGCATCGGCCGCCGCGCCTGCCTATCAGGCCTCAGCGGCCTCAGCTACATCCGCTGCATCCGCTGCGTCGGCCGCCAACGCCAATTGACCCAAGCCCGGCGCTGCGCGGCATAGCCTCAGCCCAACGGTCGGCACACCGGGTTTGCCCAGACATAGGCGCGCCCCGCATCGGGCTGCCGCCCCACCGCAACCCATCGTTTAGCCAGCGGCAACCCTGGCTGCTGGACACAATTCCTGCTTCGATAAGCGGCTGATGGCCACAATGCGCGTAAAATTACGCTCTGGCCGGGATTTTCGGCCCACTTCGCAGGTTGCCATGCTACGTCTCAGTGAAATCAAACTCCCGCTTGACCATCCCGAGAGCGATCTCGATGCCGCCGTTGCCGCGCGCCTCGCGCGTCTGGGCGTGCCCGCCGACGGACTGATCCGCTACACCGTGTTTCGCCGCGCCCACGATGCGCGCAAACGCGACGACATCAAACTGACCTATATCGTCGACGTCGAAGTCCGCAACGAGGCCGATGTGCTCAAGCGCATCGGCACTGTGCCGCATTGCGGTGTCACGCCTGATATGCGCTACCGCTTCGTCGGTCAGGCGCCGCAAGGCGGCAGCGCCTTGCGCCCGGTGGTGATCGGGATGGGGCCGTGCGGCCTGTTCGCCGGTCTGATTCTGGCCCAAATGGGTTTTCGCCCCATCATCCTGGAGCGCGGCAAGGCCGTGCGCGAACGCACCAAGGACACCTTCGGCCTGTGGCGCAAGAACATATTGAATCCCGAGTCCAACGTGCAGTTCGGCGAGGGCGGGGCGGGCACCTTCTCGGACGGCAAGCTGTACAGTCAGATCAAGGATCCCAAGCACTATGGCCGCAAGGTGCTGGAGGAATTCGTCAAGGCCGGTGCGCCGGAGGACATCCTCTATCTTAGCCGTCCCCATATCGGCACCTTCCGTCTGGTCAGCATGGTCGAGAAGATGCGCGCGACCATTCACGAACTGGGCGGCGAAGTGCGCTTCGAAACCCGGGTCGAAGACTTCGATATCGACCAAGGCAAATTGCGCGGCCTGACCCTGGTCGGCGGCGAGTACCTGCCTTGCGACCATGTGGTGCTGGCGATCGGCCATAGTGCGCGCGATACCTTTGAAATCCTGCACCAACGCGGGGTCTACGTCGAAGCCAAGCCGTTCTCGCTAGGCTTTCGGATCGAACATCCCCAGAGCGTGATCGACCGCAGCCGCTTTGGCAAGTTTGCCGGCCACAAGACCTTGGGCGCGGCCGACTACAAGGTGGTACACCACTGCAGCAACGGCCGCGCCGTCTACAGCTTCTGCATGTGTCCGGGCGGCACTGTGGTGGCTGCCACCTCGGAACCGGGCCGCGTTGTCACCAACGGCATGAGCCAGTATTCGCGCGCGGAGCGCAATGCCAACGCCGGTATCGTGGTCGGTATCTCGCCGGAAGATTATCCAGGCGGCCCGCTGGCCGGCATCGCATTTCAACGCCATTGGGAAGAGCGCGCGTTCGAATTGGGTGGCGGCAATTACTGCGCGCCCGGCCAACGCGTGGCCGATTTCATCGCGCGCCGTCCGTCGACCACACTGGGCAGCGTGGTGCCCTCGTACAAGCCTGGCGTCACACCGACCGATCTGAGCACGGCACTGCCCGATTATGTGATCGAAGCGATCCGCGAAGCCTTGCCCGAACTCGACAAGAAAATCGCCGGCTACGCCATGGACGATGCGGTCCTGACCGGCGTCGAGACACGCACCTCGTCGCCGATCCGCATCCGCCGTGGCGCCAATTTCCAAAGCATCAACACGGTCGG
>Ga0116226_10000892_pt1 | contig 26044 bp, 17 predicted proteins | sample S1TSphfallax_FD_89692 | JGI IMG/M metagenome (GOLD analysis project Ga0116226, IMG submission 89692) | Host-associated microbial communities from peat moss isolated from Minnesota, USA - S1T2_Fa - Sphagnum fallax MG | ecosystem: Host-associated > Plants > Peat moss > Unclassified | place: USA... | reverse complement strand
GGGGACCAATTCACCAATCGCATCAGCGTGAAGATCATGGAGCACGCGATGACGTTGGACCTCGCCTCGTTCGAGGATCCCGTGTTCTACGACAAGATGGAGCGGGCCCGGCGCCAGGCGACCGGCCGGCTGGGCATGATCGCCTCCCTGGGCGGCATGGCCCGGCAAGTCCTCACTCTGCTCACGATGATGTCGGCGGTCATCCTCGTCTCTCCCTGGCTGCTGGTGCTGCTGGTGGTCGCGACCGTTCCGCTCTTCCTAGGCGAGACGAAATTCGCCCTGTTGAATTATTCGCTGCTCTTCCGCCAAACCCCCGAAAAGCGCGAGCTCGACTACATCCGCTACCTCGGCGCGAGCAACCAGAGCGCGAAGGAAGTAAAGATCTTCGGCCTCGGCCGCTATCTCACCGATCGGGTCAGCACGCTCTTCAACCGCTTCTACGCCGAGAACCGGCACCTCTCGATCCGCCGCGCCCTCCAGGGCACCGTCCTCAACCTGATCTCGACGGCCGCCTACTACGCCGCCTACGTCTTCATTCTCCTCAAGGCGGTCGCCGGCAGCATCACGATCGGCGATCTCAGCCTGCTGACGCGCGCCTTTTCCCGCGCCAGCGACATCATCGAAAGCCTGGTCTCCCAACTGGTGGATGTGGCCGAGCAGGCGCTCTACATCCAGGACCTGTTCGACTATTTCGCCACCCAGCCGACGGTGGCGTCCCGCCCGTCCGCGCTGCCCGCTCCGCGCCCGATCCGCTCCGGCTTCGAGTTTCAGGACGTGTCGTTCGCGTACGCCGGCGCCGCCCGGCCCGTCTTCGACCGCATCAGCCTCCGGATCGGCCGCGGCGAACGCGTCGCCCTCGTCGGGGACAACGGCGCGGGCAAGACCACGCTGGTGAAGCTGCTCGCCCGACTCTACGACCCGACCGCGGGCCGCATCCTCCTCGACGGCGTCGATCTCCGTGAGTACGACGTCGAAGACCTGCGCCGGGAGATCGGCGTGATTTTCCAGGACTACATGCGCTACGACATGGCCGCCGGCGAGAACATCGGCGTCGGCCGGATCGACGAACTCGCCAACACCGAACGCATCACCACCGCCGCCCACAAGAGCCTCGCCGCCGGCGTCATCGCCAAACTTCCCGCCCACTACGCCCAGATGCTCGGCCGGCGCTTCGAGGGCGGCGTGGACCTCTCCACCGGGCAATGGCAGAAGATCGCCCTCGGGCGGGCCTACATGCGCGACGCCCAGATCCTCATCCTCGACGAACCCACGGCCAGCCTCGACGCCCGCGCCGAATTCGAAGTCTACCAGCGCTTCCTCGACCTCACCCGCGGCAAGATGGCCGTCCTCATCTCCCACCGCTTCTCCACCGTCCGCATGGCCGACCGCATCCTGGTCATCGAGCAAGGCCGCATCGTCGAGGAAGGCAGCCACGATCATCTCGTCGCCCTCCGCGGCAAGTACGCCGAACTCTTCGAGCTCCAAGCCGCAGGCTACCGCTGAGCGGAATCGCGGGGGCGGGTCTATCCCCCATATCTATTGCCGGGAGGTGGCAGTACTGTTCCCGAGCGATGAATCCGCTCGTTGGCCCAATCGATCGTGAATTGAACGGGGGTCTGTTCAGGTCCCAGCGGAGGCCATCGGCATGAAGCGATCCAACCGGCTTTGGCAGAGGATGACCTTCGTCAGCGCTGCGCTCGCCGGCATCGGCTGGCTGGCCGCATCGGACCGTCCCAGCGCCTACCCGCCGGGCTGGAAGGTCGTCTTTGCTCCCGCGATCCCCGTGCCCGCCGATTACGCCTTCGGGGCACAGACGAAAATTCTCAAAAAGGGAACCGTCTTCCCGCCGGCGGCCATGCCGCTGCCCTGCGACATCAGATGGGACCGCGATGTGCCGGTCACATTGCGAGACGGCGTCACCCTCTACGTCGACGTCCTGCGCCCCGTCAGCGGCGGCCCGGTGCCGGCCATCGTGGCCTGGAGCCCGTACGGCAAGACCATCCCGCAGCCGAACGTCGCGTCCGGCGTGGACCCCAAGGAAGTCACCGGTCTGTCGAAGAGCGAAGGTCCCGACGCCGGGTTCTGGGTCCTTCATGGCTACGCCGTGGTCAACCCCGATGCTCGCGGCGCCGGCAAGTCGCAGGGCGATATCCATGCCTGGGGCGGCGTCGATGGGCAGGATGGTTACGACGTCATCGAGTGGATCGCCCGCCAGCCATGGAGCACCGGCAAGGTGGCTCTGCATGGGACCTCCTGGCTGGCCATGGCGCAATGGTTCATCGCGCAGACCAAGCCACCGCATCTGACCGCCATCGCGCCCTGGAACGGCACCAGCGATGTGTACCGACAGAATGTGATGTTCGGCGGGATCCCCAATTCGGCATTCCTGGCCGGGGTATTCGCTCACCTCAACGGCCCGGCCCGGGTGGAGCGGCCGGACCAGACGGCAGCAGCCCAACCCCTGATGAACCCTTATTGGCAGGACAAGTCAGCCAAACTGGAGTCGATCACCGTCCCGGCCTACGTCGTTGCCGACGTGGTCACCGATCTGCACCGGATGGGCACGTTTGAAGGCTACCGACGCTTGGGATCCAAGGACAAATGGTTGCGGGTCGATAACCGGCAGGAGTGGGCCGACCAGTACGACCCGGCGAATGAAGCCGACCTGCTGAAGTTCTTCGACCACTTCCTGCGCGGCGCGGACAACGGATGGCAGAACACCCCGAAGGTGCGCATGGCCGTCCTGGATCCCGGCGGTGCAGACCGGCTGAATGTGCCCTACGCCGGCTGGCCGCTCCCGCAGACGCACTACGAGCGCCTCTACCTGGGCGCCGATCAGCATTTGCAGACGACGCCGCCTACCCAGGTCGTGCAGGCGAGTTATCCCGCGACCACCGGTCAGAGCGTGTTCACTTACCGCTTTGCCCGCGACACCCAGCTCACGGGCTACCTCAAGGCCCACCTCTGGGTCGAGGCGCAGGCCGCCGCCGAAGCGGACGTCTTCGTCCTGGTGGAGAAACTGGACCAGGACGGCCGCCTGCTGGTGCCGGACGAGGCGAGTGCGCGCCAATACTTCCCGATTCCGCCGGCTGGCGCCCACGGTCGCCTGAGGGCCTCGCTCAGGCAGCTCGATTCCAAGCTTTCCACCGAGTTCATCCCGATCCAATCCTTCGACCAACCCCAGACCCTTCACCCCGGCGAAATCGTTCCGCTCGACATTGCGATCATGCCGGCTTCGGAAGTCTTCCACGCGGGCGAACAACTGCGCCTGACCATCGCGGGGCATGAGTTCACCGCCCCGCCCGGCGCGCCCCTCACCGGCATGCTGGCGTATATGCACCCGCTGCCCCCCCTTCCGACCCACAACGCCGGCGTCCACGTCATTCACGGGGGCGGCGCCCACCCGTCGTTCCTCCAAATTCCCATCATTCCCGCAGGTCAGTGAAAGCGCGCCGGGTCCCTCCATGCTTCAAAATCGGTATCGGCGGACGGGGGGACGCACCCGCCCGGATTTACGTCTCGTCCTGATCGCGCTTTGCTTCGCCCTCCCCGGCTGCCGGGACGACAAACCGGAGCCCGAGACCGGCCCGCCGGAGGTCAGCATCGTCACCCTCCAGACCGAAGCGGTACCGCTCTCGACCGAGTTGCCGGGACGAACCAGCCCCTACGCAATTTCGGAAGTCCGGCCCCAGATCAACGGCCTCATTCTCCGTCGGTTCTTTACCGAGGGAGCGAATGTCAGCAAGGGCCAGGCACTCTATCAGATCGATCCGGCTCCGTATCAGGCCGCATTCAATCAGTCCAAGGCCCAGTTGGCCTATGCCCAAGCCAACATCCTGACGACCAGGCTGGAGGCCGAACGCTACGCCTCGCTGATCGCGATCAAGGGGGTCAGCCAGCAGGATCTTGATACCGCCAATGCCGCCTATGGTCAGGCCGTCGCGCTGGTTGACGAAGACAAGGCGGCGCTGGAGACGGCCCGGATCAATCTCGCTTACACCCGGATTGTTGCCCCGATCGCAGGGCGCATCGGCACCTCCAGCTTCACCCAAGGGGCTCTGGTGACCAATGCGCAAACGAGCGCCCTGACGACCGTGCAGACGCTCGATCCCATCTATGTCGATCTCACGCAATCGACGGCGGAGCTCACCCAGCTCAGGCGAGCGTTGGCGGAGGGTAAGCTGAGGGCCGACGGTCCCGCGCTCTCCGGGATTCGATTGAAGCTGGAGGATGGCAGCGCCTATCCGCGGGTCGGCCGGCTGGAATTGACCGATGTGACAGTCGATCAAACGACGGGGTCAGTCACGCTGCGGGCCCTCTTCCCCAACCCGGATCATATCCTCCTTCCGGGCATGTATGTCCGCGCCACGGTTCCGGAAGGCAACAATCCCGCCGGGCTGCTGGTGCCGCAGCGGGCCGTCACCCGCGATCAGAAGGGTCAGGCCGTGGTGATGATCGTCGATGGCGAAGGCCGCGCCCAATCGCAGACGATCGAAACGACGACGGTGATCGGCGGCGCCTGGCTGGTGACCGGGGGCCTGAAGGCCGGCGACCGCGTGATCGTCACCGGACTCCAGCAAGCCAAGCCGGGCGGGAAGGTGGCGATCGCTCCCGCCGGTCCGGCCGACGGGCCGTGACCCATGTCGCAGTTCTTCATTGATCGGCCGATCTTCGCCTGGGTCATTGCGCTGGTCCTCATGCTGGCGGGCGGTCTCGCGATTCTCACTCTGCCGATCGCCCAGTATCCCTCGATTGCTCCTCCCGCGATCACGGTCAGCGCCACTTACCCCGGTGCGGATGCCGGCACGCTGCAATCTTCGGTGACGCAGGTGATCGAGCAGCAACTGCAGGGCCTGGACCACCTCCTCTATTTTTCCTCGGTCAGCCCCTCCTCCGGCACCGTGACCATCACCGCGACGTTTCTGGCGGGCACCGATCCGGATACGGCGCGGGTGCAGGTCCAAAACAGTGTTCAGCAGGCCACCCCGCTCCTGCCGCAGGAGGTGCAGGCGCAGGGCCTCACCATCGCCAAATCCGCCGTCAGTTTTCTGCTGATTCTGACCTTGTATGACGAGACCGGGCACTACTCGTCCCTCGATTTATCCGACTACGTCACCAGCAGCCTGCAGGACCCCATCTCCCGGGCCAATGGCGTGGGCAGCGTGCAGGTGTTTGGCGATGAATATGCGATGCGAATCTGGCTCGATCCCTTCAAGCTGAACAATTACAAGCTGATGGCGTCGGACGTTCGGGCGGCGATCACGGCGCAGAATGTTCAGGTCTCGGCCGGGCAGATCGGGGCCATCCCCAGCGTCAAAGGCCAGGAGTTGAACGCCGCCGTGACCGTCCAGTCCCGGCTGCAGACCGTCGGACAGTTTCGGGAGATCCTTCTGCTCACCCAGCCGAATGGCGCCACGGTCCATCTCGGGGATGTCGCGCGGGTCGAGCTGGGCGGCTCCACCTACGCGCAAATCAGCCGGTATAATGGCCATCCCGCCGCCGGCATCGCCATCAAGCTGGCGCCGGACGCCAACGCCCTGTCGACCGCCAAGGCCGTGAAAGCCATCGTCGATAAACTATCCCCGACCTTTCCGAGCGGCGTCAAATTCACGTACCCCGTCGACAATACCACCTTCATCCGCATCTCGATCCGGGAGGTGGTCGTGACCCTGTGCGAAGCCGTCGGTCTGGTGATTCTGGTCATGTTCATCTTCCTGCAGAGCTGGCGGACCACGCTGATCCCCGCCATTGCCGTCCCGGTGGTTCTGCTCGGCGCGTTCGGGGTGCTGTCCGCGGTCGGCTACTCGATCAATACGCTGACCCTGTTCGCGCTGGTGCTGGCAATCGGGCTGCTGGTGGATGACGCGATTGTCGTGGTCGAGAATGTCCAACGCCTGATGGATGACGAACGACTGTCGCCGAGGGACGCGACGATCAAATCGATGGGCGAGATCAAGAGCGCCCTGGTCGGCATCGCCACGGTGCTGTCCGCCGTGTTTCTGCCGATGGCGTTCTTCAGCGGCTCGACCGGCGTCATCTACCGCCAGTTCTCGATCACGATCATCTCGGCGATGGTGCTGTCGGTCACGGTCGCCCTGATCCTCACCCCGGCCCTCTGCGCCACCCTGCTGAAGCCCACCCGGAAAAGAGCCCCCGCCCGGCAGCACAATTTCTTCGGCTGGTTCAATCGCAGGTTCGCCCGCCTGATCCAGCAGTACGAAGGCGGTCTCAAGTTCATCTTCGGCCAGCGCCTGCTGGGGATGATCGTTTATGCGCTGCTGGTCGCCGCCATGGTCGTCCTCTTCCTCCGTTTACCGAGCGGCTTCCTGCCCGATGAGGATCAGGGAACGATGTTGACCCAGTTCACGCTGCCGAATGGGGCCGTCCAGGCACGGGGCGTGGCGGTCATCCAGCAGATCGAGCATCATCTGCTGGTCGATGAGAAGAAGAATGTGACCGGCGTGTTCGCCATTTCCGGTTTCAGCTTCAGCGGGACCGGGCAAAACCTCGGCCTGGTCTTCACCGACCTGCAGGATTGGAGCCGGCGCCAGGGCGCGACCAACCGCGCCCCCGCCATCGCCCAGCGGGCCAACCAGGCGTTCGCCAAAATCAACGATGCGACCGTCTTCGCGTTCATCTCACCGGCGGTGCAGGAGCTCGGCAATGCCAGCGGCTTTGACTTCGAACTCGAGGATCAGAACCAACTCGGGCACGCCGCCCTCGTGCAGGCCAGCAGTCAGTTGCTGAAGCTGGCCGCGCAAAATCACGAATTGGTCGGCGTCCGGCCGAACGGACAGGACGACGCGCCGCAACTGCAGGTCGCGATTGATCTGCCCAGGGCCGGCGCGCTCGGACTGTCCGCCGCGGATATCAGCGACACCCTGAGCACGGCCTGGGGCAGTTCCTTCATCAATCAGTTCAACGACCGGGGCCGGGTGAAACAAGTGTATGTGCAGGGCGACGCGGCCTTTCGCATGAAACCGAAGGATTTGGAGCGCTGGTACGTCCGCACCAGCTCCGGTTCAATGGCGCCGTTTTCGGCCTTTTCGTCCAGCCGCTGGGCTGTGGGGCCAACCCGTTTGGAGCGCTATAACGGCCAGCCTTCCCTGGAGATATTGGGCCAATCCGCGCCCGGGATCAGTTCCGGGACGGCGATGACCGCCATGGAGCACCTGGCCAAACAATTACCGAAGGGCATCGGCTTCGAGTGGACGGGTCTGTCCTATCAGGAACGCCTCTCGGGCTCGCAGGGGCCGCAGCTCTACGCCCTGGCGATCCTCGTGGTGTTCCTGTGTCTGGCCGCGCTCTTCGAGAGCTGGGCCATTCCGCTCGTGATTCTGCTGGTCATTCCCCTGGGCGTGCTGGGCGCGCTGCTGGCGGCGACGATGCGCGGACTTTACAACGACATCTACTTTCAGGTTGGGCTGCTGACGACCATTGGTCTGGCGGCCAAGAACGCCATTCTGATCACGGAATTCGCCGCGACGGCGGAGAAGGCCGGGGCCAAACCGCGCGATGCCGCCATCGCGGCGGCGAAGCTGCGCCTGCGTCCGATTCTGATGACCTCCCTGGCCTTTATCGCGGGCGTGACACCGCTGGCCTTGGCGACCGGCGCCGGAGCGGGCAGTCAGAACGACATCGGCACCGGCGTCATCGGCGGCATGTTCACCGCCACGGTTCTGGCGATCTTCTTTGTGCCGCTCTTCTTCATTTTGGTGCAGGAATTTTTCCAGCCCGTCGTCGCCGCCAAACGCCGCCGCCAGCCCAAACGCCGCCCGCATGCCTAACCCGCACCCGCACCGACGCCGGAACCGACGACTCTGCCTCTCCAGCCTGGGGGTACTCTGGCTGGGAGCCTGCTCGCTCGAACCGGCCTATCAAAGGCCGGCGGCGCCCATGGCCGCGACCTTCCCCCGCGGCGCCTCCTACCCGGCTCCCGCCACCACCCCGATCCTGGTCGACCAGTTGCCCTGGCAGGAATTCTTCACCGACCCCAAACTGAGAGCGACCATCACCCTGGCCCTGGCGAACAACCGGGATTTGCGGCTCGCGGTCGCCAACCGGGCGGCCGCGCAGGCCAAATACCGCATTCAGCGTTCGGCCCTGTTTCCCACGGTCACCGCGGGCGCCGGCGCAACCTACAGCCGGCAGCAGGTCGCGCTGCCGGCGGGCGGAGTCGTTTCGGAACGGGAGACGCAATACACGACGACGGTTGGCTTCACCTCGTATGAACTCGATTTCTTCGGACGGATTCGCAGCCTCTCGCATGCGGAACTTGAGCTGTATCTGGCCACCGAAGCGGCGCAGCGTACCGCCCAGATCAGCCTGATCGCCGAAGTGGCCAGCGATTACGTGACCTTGAATGAGGATGAGGCCCAACTGAAGACCGCCCAAGCCGATCTGGTCAGCAGCCAAACCTCACTCGCGGTAACCCAGGGGCGTTTGCGCGCCGGCGTCGCGGACCAGCTCGACGTCAGTGAGGCCGAGACCGTCGTGCAGCAGGCGCGGGCCAGCGTCGCCCGGGACACGAGCACGGTTGCGACCGACCAAAATGTGCTCGATCTGGACGCAGGGACCGCCCTTCCGCCTGAGTTGCTGCCCACGGGCCGCAGCGATCAGAAGATGCTGATGGCGACGCTGCCCGTCGGAATTGATTCAACCGTCCTGCTCACCCGCCCGGATGTGCTCGAAGCCGAGCACACGCTGAAATCCGCCAACGCCCAGATCGGCGCCGCCCGGGCGGCTTTTTTCCCGACGATCTCTCTTACCGGATCGGCCGGCACGTCCAGCAGCGAGCTCTCCAGTCTCTTTGCCGGCCCGGCCGCCGTGTGGAGTTACGGCCCCAGCATTTCGGTGCCGATCTTCGATGCCGGCGACAATCGGGCCACCCTCGATTACGACAAGGCCGAGCGCGACGCCGATCTCGCCCAATATGAGAAGGCGATCCAGACCGCTTTCCGCGAAGTCGCCGATGCCCTGGCGCGGCGCGGCACCATTGCGGCGGAGACCGCGGCCGATGAGGGCCTGGTGGCGGCGGCCGCGACGAGCCTCAACCTGGCCACGGCCCGTTACGAGCGGGGCAGCGATACCTATCTGACTGTGCTCTCGGCGCAGCGCACGCTCTATGCGGCTGAGCAAACGCTCATCAGCATCCGCCTCACGCAGGCGACCAACCTGATCACCCTTTACAAGACGCTGGGCGGGGGCGGAGACATCAGCCATCGGTAATTCAAGCATACCAAAAAAGATTATAAGCCCTCCAAAAAACGCAGCATGATAGCGCGGGTTCACTTTTTGGTCGGCGATAGCGAGAAACCGGCGCATGATCAGCGGTCAAATTCCGGCAGGTCCTTGAAAGGATTGAATACCTTGAGCCCCGGGCGCCTAAAATCCCGGTCGTTCCCGGTCGCGATCGTCAGACTGTACTTTCTCGCCGTGGCCGCGATGTAACTGTCCTCGACCGGCATGCGCTGCCCGGCCTTTTCCAGCAGGAATTCCTGCTCAGCCCATACGTGCGCGACCGAGACATTGAAGCCATGGATGCGACCGTGCATGGCGTCGACCAGTCTCATCAGCCATGCCTGCAGGGCATCCCGCGATTTCCCCTGCTTGCTCCGAACCCAATAGGCCAGTTGCGCAATCACGACCGCACAGGTGTAGCACGAATCCCTCTCCCGCTCGAGCCAGGCAATCACGCGCCGGTCACCCAGCCGTTTGGCCGGCTGGCTCAGCACGTCCGTGTCGAGCAGCCAGCTCACAGCTTTCGGCGCCGGGGCAGCTCTCTTCGCCGGGGCGGCAGGTCATCCATGGGCACCGGACACTCCTTCAGGATTCCCAGCCAGTCCCCTTTCGGGGCGAGCCGACGAAACACCAGCGTATCGTCCTCGGGATGGAACTCGGCCTCGAAATTATCCCCCGGCCGCGACGGCGCGAGATTCAACGGCACCGTCAAACGCCGCTTTGCATCCAAGGTCAAAATCATGGTGGGATCATCCCACTCCAACCACCCCTGTCAAGAAGTGGAATCGGCGAAAAACGAGGTGGACAGACCTTAGGTCAGTACTCGCCCCGCCCGCTCAGCAACCAACGCAGCCGGCGCAGCCGCTGCGTTCCCCCGCCGCAGAAACCCCTCCATCGGATCGCACCCCCGCCGTGAGCCCAGGGCCCGTGGCCGCGGTAGGGATGCTTCCCCGAGGCGACTTGGTGCCGCCTTCGGCCGTCTCCGTCGGACGGGGTCTGGTCGTCAGTTCTGACGACGGTCCCCCCGTCCGGGTCTGACGGCCGATCCGGGCCTTGGCACCACCCGACGAGGGGAAGCGTCCCTGCCGCGGCCAGGGGCCTCCGAAGCCACGCCCCTCGATCCGCTCAAATCTTCAACGCCGCCCCGTAGCCCGTCAGCTCCAGATACGCCGACCCCACGTCGCGCCCCGCTTCATCGAGCACCCGGCACGCGCCCTCCCAGTACGGCCCGCCCCCCATCGCGCCCCCCAGTTCCTGATCCGCCAGCAGCGGCTCAATCGTGAAACGCACCGGCGCGCCCGTCACCGGATCGCGCGTGGTCAGGCGCACGCGCGCCGGGTAACTCGCTCCGCTGTGCGGACTCCGCCACCGCGAAAGCACCTCCCAGGTGAACTCCGCCGTGATTGCCTTGCCCTCCGGCGAGACCCACTGCAGCCGCGAAGCGGGATCGGCCGAGCCGTCCGCGCGGCGCAGCCGATAGAGCATCAGCTCCCACGGCCGGCCCTGCAGTTGGATGCTCACCCAATCCCAGCCCACCTGGCCGCCCCCCAGCTGGCTTGAACTGATCTCATGATCCATCCAAGCGTCGCCGCTCACCGCCAAGGTCTCCCCACCCACCGTCAAACGGCCCTTCGCCGCCAAGCGCGAGAACGTCAGGTAATAGCTCGCCGCCGCCGACTCGGCCCCCTTCCGCGAAACCCCGTTCTCGCCGAACACCACCAATGGTTTGGCCGGCGTGAGCTCCAGTTCGAAGGCGGCGTCGGCCCGAATCCCTCCGGCCAGCTCAAGCCTCGTTGCCGCACCCGGCGCAAGCCGCAGCGACCAGGGGCCGTTGCGCACGTCGAGCGTGCCCACCGCTGCCTGCGCATCCCACCCCTGCCGGTTCAACCGCTCCTGAAACAGGAAACGATGTCCCGCCACATCGGTCAGCGCCATGTGGGCGAGGTAGAGCGTGCCCACCGCAAAGTCGGCATTGGGATCCACCGCGCCCCGGGGTCCGGCGACGCGAAAAAAAGTCGCCTGAAATCCAAACCTCCGGCCGCTTGCCCCCGGCCGCCCCGAAGCAAACAGGTGACCCGTGACATACCACCATTCGATCCGGAAATCGGGATGCGCTCCATGGTCGGCCGGAAACGAAAAGACATGCCCCGGCTGCGGCAGCGCATAACCGTCCGGAGCCGTCAACAGTCGCTGGGAGACCGCCGCAGCGTCCGCACGCTCCGCCACCCCAGCCGCCTGCGCCCACCCCCAGGCCATCGCGATCGCCGCCACCGCCATCCCCGCCTTCGCCGCCCGCGCGGTGCGCCGGCCCGCGCGCTGAACTGGAACCGGGCGCTTCATTCCTCGCGATCCGCCGACAATTCGCTGCCCCAGAGTCCCACCGCGTAACTCGCCGCCCAGCCCGTGAACGCCACCGCCGCCGCCAGCGCGGCCAGGCCGCCCCACGGCAGCGCCATCTGCAGCGTCCAGCCAAACGACTGCTTGTTGATCACCCGGATCAACAGCCAGCCGAGGCCCAGGCTGACCACCAATCCGCCCGCTGTCGCCCAGGCCGCGACGGCGAGCCCCTCCCAGGACGCGGCGAGGGCCAGTTCCGTCCGTCTCAGCCCCAGCGCACGCAGCGTCGTCAATTCATCGCGCCGATCGAGCAGCAGGCTCGTCATCGCCAACGCCAATCCCGCGACGGCCACCACGACCCCAATCACCTCCAACGCATAGGTGATGGAAAACGTCTGGCGGAACACCCGCAGAATCTCCTCCCGCAAACTCCGGTTCGTGAAGATGCGCAGCCCCGGAAATTCGCGCTGCAAGCGCACGCGCAGCGCGTCCGGGTCCACTCCCGGCCGGAGAAAAAGGGAAACATGGGCGACCGACCCATCGCGCATCCACCGCGACAGCCAGTGCGCATCGACCAGCACGGATCCGCGTTCGTTGCCGTAATCGGCAAAGACACCGGCCACCCGCAGACGCTGGGGCCCCGCGGGGGTCGGCACCATGAGCTCGTCGCCGCGGTGGCGGTCGAAGCGCTCGGAAAAGCTCTCGCTGACCAGAGCGAGCGACTGATTCCGCGCCGGATCAAACACCGCATCGTCGCGCGGCGCCTCCGCCCACGGCAGATCCGCGTGAGCGCGCACGCGCGCCAATTCGGTTCCGGTCAGGAAGGCCGGCGCACCCTCGCCGAGATCGAGGGGGAACGCCGCCAGGCTGTCCGCCTCCGCCACCCCGGGCTCGGCCGCCAGCGCGTGGAGCGTAGCCGGCGCAATCCGCCCCTCCGCCGAGGCGGTGACCGACGTCGCGCTTGAGAGATAGAGGTCCGCGGTCAGCGACCGCGCCACCCAGCCCGTGACGGTCCGCTCAAAACTGGCGACCAGAATCGCCATGCCGGCGCACATTCCCACCGCACAGAGCAGAGCCGCCGCGGCCAGACGATGACGCCCGGACGGGCGCAACAGGTGACCGGCGGCGATCCGCGACGGCGCCGAATCCGCCACCCACCGCCTCCAGGGCCGACCCAGCGCCGGGAGCGCGCAGGCGCAGAGAATTCCGCCGCCGAAAATCCAGGCGAGCGCCGCCGCATAACCCGCCAGCGGGAACCGCAGGCCGCTCGCGAAATGCAGCGGGCCCAACCGGCTCAAGGCCCAGCCCGCCACCACCAACAGCCACCCGATCACCGGCGTCCGCCACAACGCCGCGCCCACCTCCGGCGCCCCCGAGCGCAGTAAAATCTGAGCCGGCGGAGTCCGGGCCGCCTCGCGCGCCGGCCACCAACCCGCCGCCACCCCAGCCAGCGTACCCAGCACGAGGGCAAATCCCACCTCGCGGGCCTGCAGGGACGCCGAGTCCACGGTGGTCGCAAAATAGAGCGCGTTCACCGTCCGCCCCACCGCCCGCACCGCCACCTGGGCGCCCGCCCAACCGAGGCCGAGACCCAGGCCGCCGCCCAGGAGCCCAAGCGCAGCCGCCTCCAGCAACCAGGCGCACCGCACCGCCGACTCGTCCACGCCGAGGGAGCGCAGGATCGCGATCTCCCCGCGTCGCCGGACCACGGCCCCGTCGAGACCTTGAAAAATCAGGTACAGCCCGACCAGCAGCGCGATCAGGGAAAGGATCGTCAGGTTAAGTCGAAACGCCTCCGTCATCGTCTCGGCCGTCTCCCGCCTCGCGCCCGGCGAACGCACGTTCCAGCGGCCGCCCCGCCGGCCCAGCTCCGTGAGGATCGCGCCGACCTCCGCCGCCCGCGCCGCGCGGTCCGGCCCTGGCGCCACCGCGAATTCGACGCGATCGAGCCGCCCCGTCTTGTGCGCCAGCACCTGCAGGCGCGGCAGGTCCATCACGAGCAGGTGATCGGGCGGCGCGGGCGCGCCGGCCGCGACGGGAATGGCTCCGGCCACTGGAACACGGATGACCGCATCGTCGATCACCAGCGCCAGCGCATCCCGCCGGCTCAAGGCCGCCGGTGTCCACACCGATGCCCCCTTGCGAAACCGGGTCCAGAAATCCTCCAGCTCACCCGTTCCCGCTCCGCCCGTCCGGGCGGGGGCGGCGAAGAAGTTGACTCCCTCGCTCCGCGCCGAGGCCAGATTGGCGATGCCGATGAGGTCGACGCCCAGCACGGTATAGGTCGCTCCGCCCGCCAGGCCCTCGCCCCGGTCCTCCGCCCTCACCGCCGTCGTCTCGACCACCGGGACGATGCCGACCGGACGGAGGCCCAGCGCGCCCCGGAGCTCGGTCAACACCGATTCAGGCAGCGTGCCCGTGGGCGCCTCGACCACCCAATCGCTCGGACCCGAAAGGGCGTCGGTGAAACCCTGGAAACTCGCCACCGCCGCCCGGTTCGCCAGCCGGATGGACACAAACGCAGCCACGCCCAGACCCAGAATCAGCACGAGCAACAGGCTCTGCCCCGGCGATCCGCGCCAATGGCGCCAGGAAAGGGTCCGCAGCATCCACCAGATCAAGCTCATCGCAGCGGCCGGGCTCAGCTTTCCCTCACCAGCCGCCCGTCGCGCAGGTGCAGGCGCCGGTGGCAGATCGCCGCCGCTTCCTCGCTATGGGTGACGACCACGAGCGTCTGCCCCGCTTCGTCAGTGATCTCCCGGAGCAAGGCCAGCACGCCGGCGCCGTTCGCCGAGTCGAGATTGCCGGTGGGTTCGTCGGCCAGGACCAGCATCGGCCGATGCACGAGCGCCCGGGCGATCGCCACCCGCTGCTGTTCGCCGCCCGAAAGCTGCGAAGGCAGCGCGGCCGCCCGCTCGGCCAGCCCCACCCGCGCCAGCAATTCCTTCACCCGCACTGCGCGCGCCGCCGCCGGCCAGCGCAGCAGCTGCAGTGGCAGCTCGACGTTCTCGGCCGCGGTCAACGTCGGCAACAGGTGGAAGAATTGAAAAATGGTGCCAATGCGTTCCCGCCGCACCCGCGCGAGCGCCGCGCGGTCGAACTGGTCCAGCCGATCAGGCCCCAGCCGAATCGCGCCGGAGTCCGGCCGATCCACGCCGCCGAGGCAATTCAACAGGGTGGTCTTGCCGCTGCCCGAGGGACCGGTGAGGGCCACGCGTTCGCCCGCCCGCACCGCGAAGGTGACCCCGGAGAGCACGTCCCGGGCGCCATAGCGGCGGCCCACACCCTCGGCGGAGAGCACCGCTGCGGGAGGGTCGGGCTGAAGTTGCATCACGGCGACTCTACCCAACCCCAATTCCCCAAAACCGCCAGCGCGGAGGATGGCTTGCCGTCAAATCGGCTTGAATACGGCCTGGACGACGCTGCGGATCATGGCCTCCGGCGTCGAACTCAGCACCTCGCTGGGCCGGTAGCGGTGACCCGTCGCCAGCGTGCGATCCGTGCGTTCATCGCGCACCTGCAGGTCGAATTCGATCATGTAGGTCTTGAACTCCCAATCCCAGGTATCCACATATTCCACGACGAGCTGCGTGTCGCGCGGCATCATGGTCGCCGCCCCGGCGCTGGCCTCGTAGCCGAGCGCGCGCAGCTCCCGGGCGACGAGCTGGTCGAGGTTCCGGCCATCGGCGAGGCGGTGCTCGACAAACACGCGTTTGTAATGGCGCAGATCGGTGTTCGGCAGGGTCTTCACCGCCATCGAGGAACATCCCCCCAGGCAGGTCGCCGCGCCGACGAGCACGAACCAGGCGATGAATTTCATGGGATCTCAGGGACAGGCTGGATCGACGCGCGGTTGCGCGGGGCGCTAAAAATCGTCGTCGTCGCCATCGTCGTCGCCCCGCGGCAAGGTGCGGACGAAGGCGGCATGGACCGGAGCAGGCATGGGCTCGGCCTCTCCTCGCACCGTCGCCCAGATCACCCGGTTGAAGACCTGATCGTCCACCGCGTCCTCGCGGCTGAGGTTGAAATGGGCGGACTGGGCCGCGGCGGCGGTCCGGCGCACGTTCCGGGCGTCGAGGTCGACGCGGGCGGGGAGCGCGTGGAAGGGCGACCCATCGGGGTGCGCCTGGAAGCTCGCGCGCATCGGGACCGCGGCAGCGTCGAATTGCGAGAGGGGCCCCATCCCGAGAATGAGCTCGATCGTGTGCAGCATCGAACACGTGGTGTAGGGCGTCGAGTCGACCACGCCCCGCCTGACCCAGGGACCGGCCACGTAGGCGGTCGTCCGGTGGGCGTCCACATGGTCGGGTCCGCTCTGGGCGTCGTCCTCCACGACGAAGACGGCGGTCTGCGCCCAGAACTTGGAACGACTGAGCCCTTCGACCACCCGGCCGACCGCCAGATCGTTATCCGCCACCATCGCCTCGGGCGTCCAATTACCGAGGCGGGCGCCCGCGGTGTGGTCGTCGGGTAGACGCACGATCTGCAGGCGCGGCATGTCACCGGCCGCCTCGAACCGCTTCACCTCCGCCAGGAAGCGGGCCGCCCGATCCACGTCGTGATAATTCAAATCCCAGCCGCGGTAAAACGGGTCGAAGTGGCCCTGCAGGGCCGCCAGGCTCGCCGTCGCAGGATCGCCGGGACGATCGCCGTTCACCACAAATTCACCGTAGCTGCGGTAACTCACCCCGGCCGCGGCGGCCCGGTCCCAGAGATACCCGAGCGCCGGCACCGCGGCGGCAAAATGGCCCTCCGCGGGATAGGCCACATTGGTCCCGCGATGGCCGTAGTTCACCGGCCAGCTCTTCTCCACGAACTCGGAGGCGTATGCCCCCATGCTCCATTCGTGCCCGCTCGCGCTCACTTCGGCATTGGCGTAGAAATTATCGAGCAGCACAAACTGGCGGGCGAGCGCGTGGAGATTCGGCGTGATCCGCTCCGGAAAAAGGCAGAGTTGAGCCCGGCCGTTGCCGTGGGGAAGATCACCGAGCACCTGATCGTACGTCCGATTCTCCTTGATGATATAGACGACGTAACGGATCGGCGAAGGCTGGCCCGGCCTCGCAGGGATCGGATCGAAGGCCGGGGTCGGTGCGGGGACCCTGGTCGCGGCGCCAGTCAGCGCAGTCGCAGAAAGCTCCGCCGGGGCGGAATGGCGGGGTTCGCCACGAATCTGCGATCCGGAGAGCGCGGCAGCGTCGGGCGCTGGGCGGCAACGCTGCGCCGTCAGCGTCCAGACCGCCAAAGCCTGCGCAAAGGCGTCACCGCGGGGCAATGGGATCAAGCCGAGGGAACCGGCATAGAGCTGGGCGATGCCGGGCCATTTCGTCGGCGAACCGGTGTCGTCGGCTTTCGGCACCAGGCCGCGGGCGCTCACGACCGCAAGCGTCCGACCGTTGGGAGTCAGCCGCACCGCGGTCGGAAACCAGCCCGTGGGAATGAATCCCAGCGCGCGACTCCGGCCGGGCGATTCGACGCTGAACACCGCCACGTTGTCATTGTAAGCATTCGCCACGAAAAAGGTCTTGCCGTCCGGCGAGAGCGCCAGGCTGTCGGGGGTCGAGCCCGGCGGATCGTCGGGCGCAAAGGACGAGTTCAGCGTCTCGGTCGTCCCGCCGGTCTTCACGTCGATCACCGTCACGGTGTTCAATCCGCCGTTGGCGACGAAGAGCCGGCCATCTCGGGACAGCAGAAGTTCGTTCGGATGCAATCCCGCGGACCAGAGGCCGAGGGCCCGGCCATCGTCCAATCCCACGACGGCCACGGACGCCTCGCCCCACAGGCTCACATACGCCCGCCTGCGCCGGGCATCCCAGACGACATGCAGCGGATCGGAGGTTCGAATCAGGTCGCGGCGGGACAGGACATCGTTGGGCGCCACCGGGTCGCCGGCATCCTTCATGTGGGAGGAGTCTGCATGCTCGCCGACCGTCGTCGCCCAGCGGCGCCGACCACCCCCCTCAAAGTCGACCCGGATCACCCGACTGTCGAAGGCCAGCGCCACGATCGCCGACCGGCCGTCGGGGGACAGCGCAAAGCCCGCGACCACGGCTCCTTCCGCACGGTCCACCACCCGGATATCCGGCAACGGGGTCAAGCCCGCGGCCGAAACGGCAAAGCGGTGAAGCACACCGTCGCTGCCGCCGCTGCACACCAGCGTCTTTCCGTCCGGTGCAAAGGCGATGCCGGCAAAGGTCTCCGGGATATCCGCCATCGCGATAACGCGCGCGGCCGCCAGATCGACCAGACGGATCTGATGCTTCCCATAGCCGGCGTGCAGGACCGCCGCCCAGCGACCCGAAGGGTCAATCGCCGCGTTCACCGGAAAGTCGCCCAGCGGGATCTGCGTGCCCACCGGATGAATCGGCCACTGATTATGCAGCAGGGTCTGGCCGTCCGGCTGGAGTCCGGGCCACACGAGCGGCGGGTGCTCGGGCACCGGTGCGCCCGCTTCCGCCCGGGCCGGCAGGCTCATCGTCAATCCGGCGAGAGCAGCCAAAACCAGGATTGGGACGCGCTCGCTCATCCCGTCAGCTCGACCGCAACCCCCGGACCCGGTCAAGCGCGAACGCGTCGCGCCGGGTCGACCGCGAGCGCCCAGAACACGCCGACCACGCGCCGCACGCCGCGTTCGGCGAGCGCCTGCTGGCAGGCCTTGAAATGCGCCCCGGTCGTCAGCACGTCGTCGACGAGGGCCAGCGCGGCGGCGGGGCGCCGCAGTCCGAGCCACGTGAGCGAGCCGTACAGTTCGCGGGGGCGCCGCGATCCACCCGCATGCGCGGCCACGCCCGACCCCGTCACCGCGAGCGGCCGCTCCAGCCGCAGATCGGGGCGGCACGCTCCGAGACAGTCGAACAGCCAGTCGAAACGCGGATCGTAAGCGCGATCCCCGGGGTGCCGCGAGCCGGGCACATACGCGACGGCGCCGCCTTCGGGCAGCAACGCCGCCAGATCCAGCGCGAACTGCCGACAGGCCGCCTCCTTGCGGCCGCGGCCGGCGGCGTACCCGGGGGCCGCCGGACTCAGTTTGAAATCGTGGATCCGTTCGTTGGCGTCGTCGGGACCCGCGGCGGCGGCCGGCACGGCGTACTCATGGAGAAAATAGCCCTCATCCCCGGGCTCGAGCGCCGCGGGGCGAGCCCTGGGACAGTCGCGATCGAGGCGGCGCCAGTCCGCGCGCGCGAACCGCGGACCCGGACCGGACGAGGGATACTCCGCTAGCACCATGGCCCCCACCCTGCGGAGGGAATTGACGGCGGGCCATTCCAAATTGGAGAATGTGGCATGTCGGCCACCGTCGTTTTCACCATTGCGAACCAGAAGGGCGGAGTCGGCAAGACGACGACGGCCGTAAACCTGGCCGCGGCGCTGGCCGAACGCGGGATTGCGACGCTCTTGATCGATCTCGATCCGCAGGCCAACGCCACGAGTTCCCTCGGCATCGAGAAGCACGAGGGCCGAAGCGTCTACGCCGCCCTGCGGGGCGAGGGCGAGGCGCAGCCGCTGATCGTGCCGACGGCCTATCCCCACCTCTCCCTGCTCCCCAGCGAGGAGGATCTCGCCGCCGCGGAGATCGAACTCGCCCAGGCCGAGAATTATCTGATGAAGCTGCGGGGGGTGCTCGAGCCCATCCGCGCCGCCGCCACCTTCCGCGTCATCCTGATCGATTGCCCGCCGGCGCTCGGCCTGCTGTCGATGAACAGTCTGGCGGCCGCGGACCATCTGCTGATCACGCTGCAGTGCGAGTATATGGCGCTCGAGGGCCTCGGTCAGATCCTGCGGAACGTCGACCGCCTGAAAGCGGCGGGCGTCAACGCCGCGCTCGAGCTGGGCGGAGTCATCATGACCATGTTCGACAGCCGCACCGCGCTCTCCCGGCAGGTGGTCGACGAGGTCCGCCAGCATCTGCCGGAGAAGATCTTCGCGACGGTTATTCCGCGGACGGTGCGATTGAGCGAAGCTCCGAGCTTCGGCCAGTCGATCCTGCAGTACGACCCCCACGGCGCGGGCGCCACCGCCTATCGCAGCCTCGCCGCCGAAGTCGTGGTCCGGTTCGGCCTGGCCGCGGCATCGTCCGGCTGATTTCGATGGTCGCACTCGCCGCCAAATACACCCAGGCCTTCCTGCTCGGGCTCCAGAGCAACATCGTCTACCGGTGGAACTTTGCCGTCCGGAGCGTTTTCTCCTTCTTCCATCTCGCGGTCGCCTTCGTCCTCTGGCGCGCGGCCTATGCGCAGACCGCCACGATCGGCGGCTTCGCCTTCGGCGCCACGCTGACCTACTTCGTCACGCTGATCGTGCTGCAATTCTTCATCGGGGCGTTCAACGAGGATTATCAGATCAGCGACGAGATCCGCAACGGACTCATCAACCAGTTCCTGCTCAAGCCGATCAATTACTTCCTTTATCGGTTGAGCATCTTCACCGCCGCCCGGCTGGTGTCGGGCGCACTGGTCCTCGTGCCGCTGGTGCTCGCCCTGCCCCTTCTGCGCTCGTACCTCGTATGGCCGCATGAACTCTGGCGCTGGCAGTTGGGGGTGCCCGCGATGGCGATGGGGGCCCTGATCCAGTTCACCATCGCCTACTGTTTCGGCCTGATTACGTTCTGGCTGCTCGATATCCAGGGCTTCGTAATCCTTTCGCTGGCGGTCGAATCGATTCTCGGCGGCCAGATGTTCCCGCTCGACCTCCTGCCCCCGGCGATCTTTCGCGCGGCCCAATTTCTCCCCTTCTATTACCAGATGTATTTTCCGGCGGCGATTCTGACCGGGCGGATCGACCACGCCCTCGCGCTGTCGGGACTGGCCGTGCAGGCCGGCTGGTGCCTGGTCCTGCTCGCCGCCGGCCAGATCCTCTGGCGGCGCGGACTGCGCCGGCACACCGCCGTGGGCGGCTGAACGAACCGCCCCGCTCTGCGCCTCGCTTCCCCGCCATGCCGCTGACCAACTATGTGAGGATCTGGCTCGCCTCCGTGCGCTACACGATGGTGCGCACGCTGATGTTTCGGGGGGATTTCCTGATCTGGTCGCTCGTGGAGGTTTCCTGGACGGCGGTCAACCTCGGCATGATCTTCGTGATCTATCAGCACACCGCCTCGATCGCGGGATGGAACGAGTATCAGATGGTGCTGCTCATCGGCACCGCCATGCTGATCCAGCGGCTGCTGATGGGGTTCTTCTGGAGCAGCCTGTTCGAGCTCGGTCGCAACGTGCGCACGGGCAACTTTGACTTCTTTCTGGCGCAGCCAGGTCACCCCCTGTTCATGGCCTCGACGCGCAAGCTCGATCCGGACGGCCTGCTCAATGCCATGGTGGCCCTGGGGGTGGTCGCGTACGCCGCCCACCACCTCGGTCTGCATCCGACCTGGGTCGATCTGGTGGTGTACGCCGGCCTGGTCCTCGGGGGTCTCGTCATCCATTACAGCATCCTGGTGCTGAGCATGTCGCTCGCGTTCTGGATGGGGAACGCCCAGGGCATCGAAGGGGGCTATTTCACGCTGGCGGACTTCGGGCGGTTGCCGCGCGAGGCGTTCAAAGGCGTCGGCCGACTCCTCTTCGTGTGGGTGCTGCCGGTCGTGGTGGTGAGCAACGTGCCCGCGCGGACGCTGCTCAACGGTCTGGAGCCGAAATGGATGGTCTGGGTCGCGGTGGCGGCCAGCGGCTGGTTCGCGCTGGCGGTCTGGGTCTTCGGCCGCGGGCTCAGGCGATATGCGAGCGCCTCCTCCTGAACCGCTCCCTGCGTTGCCTGCCGTGTCCTCCGCCCCCCCCGTTCCGTCCGTGCCGCCGGCCGCGCTCGCCGAATTGCAGCGGCGGCTCGGCCACACTTTTCGCGACCCGGGCCTGCTCGAACGGGCGCTCACCCACCCGTCCTTCCTGCACGAACATCCCGCGGCGGCGGAGAACAACCAACGCCTGGAATTTCTGGGCGACGCAGTCCTGCAACTTTTTCTCACGGAACGGCTGTATCACCGCTTTGCCGCGGAACGCGAAGGGGGGCTGACCAAGCGGCGGGCCGCGTTGGGCAACGGTCCTTTTCTCGCGCAGCTGGCGCGCGAACTCGGACTGGCCGGGGCCCTTAGGCTCTCCGCCGGCGAGGCCGCGACCGGCGGGCGGGAACGCGACGCCGCGCTGGAGGACGCGTTTGAGGCGGTCGTGGGGGCGGCGTACCTCGATGCGGGCGTGGAGGCGACCCACCGGATGCTGGACGGGATCTACGGCGACCTGGCGGGGCGGCTGAGCGGACGCGAGGCCGAGGCGAACCCCAAGGGTCGGCTGCAGGAACTGGTGCAGCCGGACCACGGCAACGATGCGCTGCGTTACGACGTCGTCCGGATCGACGGAGCGGACCACGCGCGGGCGTACGAGGTGGCGGTCTTCCTGCGGGACCGTCCGTTGGGCACGGGGCGGGGCACCTCGAAGAAGCTCGCGGAGGAGGCGGCGGCCCGGGCCGCGCTGCGGGACTGGTCCGGGGCGGCGGTCGAACCCTCCGCCTAGCCCATGGCCGCGGAGACCGGCGCCGTGCGCCATCGGATCGTCGGCGTTTGCCCGGCAGCGCAAGCCTGGGTCCTGGCCGGCCTGGTGCGGGACCACGCGGCGCCGGTCTGGCTGGTGGTGGCGGCTGATCTCAAGGCGGCGGAACAGCTCGGCGAGGATACGATGTTCTTCTGCGCCAGCGGAGGAGGCGGCCGGGCGCAGGAGGTGCTGCTTTTCCCCGAGTCGCTGGTGGACCACCCGGACCTGCGGGAGGCCTTCGCGGCGTCGAGCGACCGTCTGCTGGTGCTGTCGCGGTTGCGCGCCGTGCGTTCGATCGGGGGTACCGGCACCGTCGGACCGGGTCTCGTGGTCGTGACGACGCCGGCGGCGCTGCTGCAGGCGGTGCCGGCACTCGAGGCCCTGGATACGCACGAACTGGTGCTCGAACGGGGCGCGCGCCACCCGTTTCAGCAGGTGGTGACCCGGCTCGGCGAACTCGATTACGACAGCGAGCCGGTCTGCGAGGCGCCGGGGCATTACGCGGTGCGCGGCGGCATCATCGACGTTTACCCAGTGACCGCCGCCAAGCCGTACCGGCTCGACTTCTTCGGGGATGAGCTGGAGGACATCCGCGAGCTCGATCCGGTCTCCCAGCGCTCGGGCGCCAAACTCGATCGGCTCGCCATCGCCGCCTCGCCGCGGCTCCGGCTGGACTCGGCGCGCACGGGGCTCGCCGACTACCTGACGCCGCGCACCCAGCTCGCCTTCATCGAACCGGCCTCGCTGGAAGAGGAGTTCAGCGCTTTCGCGCGCGAACGGGGGGATGGACTGGCCCCCTTGCTCGCGAAGTGCGCCGCCGCCTATGGCCTCGGCGACCTCGACGAGGCCAGCGCGCTGTTCGCCGAGCCCGCATCGGAAATCGTCTGGGACACCGAAAGCCTCGTCCATCATCGGGCGGCGCCGTCCGAGGCGCTGCTGGCGCACGAACGGCTGGCCGCGGAGGAGGAGGGGCGGCACGCGTTTGTGGAACGGCTCGCCGCGTGGCAGCAGGAAGGATTCGCGCTGACGTTCGTGGCCGCCAAGGCGGGCGAGGAACAACGGCTGCGCGAGATCCTGGGGGGCGATCCGGTCGGCCGCACGCTGCAGCCGACCTTCCTGCTCGGTCCGCTGAACGAAGGCTTTCGCGTCACGTTCCGCGGCGAGGCCGCCACCACCCCGGCGCGGGCCGCGACGGCGGCGGCCCAGGCGAAGGCGCCGGCGAGTGGGACGGCGCAGGGAGCCGCGGCCCGCCGCAAGCGCGGTGCGGCGGGCAGCCGCGGGCTCGTGGTCGTGACGGAGACCGAGATGTTCGGCCGGAAGCGGACGCGCCGCCCCGGGGCGACCGGACGCGCCGTCGCCGTGCGGGCGCAGATCGATCAGCTGCTGGATTTCTCCGAGCTGGTGGAGGGCGACTTCGTCGTGCACCTCCAGCACGGCATCGCGCTGTTTCGGGGGCTGACGAAGCTCGACACGGCCCAGGGGGAGCGGGAGGTGATCTCGCTGGAGTTCGACGACGGCGTCACCCTGCACGTGCCGCTCCAGGAGTCGCACCTGATCAGCCGTTACGTGGGACTGGGCCGCACCCGCCCCCAGCTCGGTCGCATCGGGTCCGGCCGTTGGGACAAGACGCGGCGGGCGGCCGAACGCGCGACCGTGGACCTGGCGGCGGAGATGCTGCGACTGCAGGCGCTGCGCGAATCCCAGCCGGGACTCGCCTTTCCGGCCGACACGCCTTGGCAGCGCGAGTTCGAGGCGTCGTTTCCGTTCACGGAAACGCCGGGCCAGGCGCGCGCGATCGAGGAGACCAAGGGCGACATGGAACGCACCCGCCCGATGGACCGCCTGATCTGCGGGGACGTCGGCTTCGGCAAGACCGAGGTCGCGGTCCGCGCCGCGTTCAAGGCGGTCCAGGCGGGCAAGCAGGTCATCATCCTGGTGCCGACCACCGTCCTCGCCCAGCAGCACCTGAACACGTTCCGCGAACGCATGGCGGGCTATCCGGTGTCGGTTGAGATGATCAGCCGCTTCCGCTCGAAGGCGGAACAGCGCGAGATCCTCGCCGCCGCCGCCACCGGCCGCATCGACATCCTGGTCGGCACGCACCGGCTGCTGCAGCGCGACGTGACGCTGAAGGACCTCGGGCTCGTCATCGTCGACGAGGAGCAGCGTTTCGGCGTGAAGCACAAGGAGGTCTTCAAGCGGATGCGCGCGTCGGTGGACGTCCTGTCGATGAGTGCGACGCCGGTGCCGCGCACGCTGTACCTCGCGCTCACCGGCGCCCGCGACCTGAGCGTGATCGACACGCCGCCGGTCAACCGCCACCCCATCCAGACGATCGTGAAGACCTACGACGAACAGGTCGTGGTGGACGCGGTGCGCCACGAGATCCGCCGCGGCGGCCAGGTGTTCTACCTCCATAACCGGGTCGCCAGCATCGAGCAGGTGGCCGGCCGGCTGCGGGAGCTGCTGCCGGATCTGGCGGTGGGCGTGGGCCACGGGCAGATGGACGCAACGACCCTCGAACGGATCATGACGGAGTTCGTGGCCGGCCGCTACCAGGTGCTGGTCTGCACCACGATCATCGAGAGCGGGCTGGATATCCCGAATTGCAATACGCTGATCATCGAGGGCGCCGACCGCTTCGGCCTGTCCCAGCTGTACCAGCTGCGCGGCCGGGTCGGTCGCTTCAAGCACCAGGCCTACGCCTATCTGCTGCTGCATCGCCACGCCCGGCTGCTCGACGCCGCCCGGCAGCGCCTGGCGGCCATGCGCCAGCATGCGCAGCTCGGCGCTGGCTTCCGGATCGCGATGCGCGACCTGGAGCTGCGCGGCGCCGGCAACCTGCTGGGCACGGAGCAGAGCGGCCATATCGTCGGGGTCGGCTTCGAGCTGTATTGCCAGCTGCTGCGGCAGTCGGTCGCGCGCCTCCGCGGCGAACGCACGGCGGCGGCGATCCGCGCGAGCGTGAAGCTCGACTTCGTGTTCGTCGGCGAGGGCGCGGCGAGCGGCGACGCTGCGCCGGGCCGGCACACGGACGGCTACACGGCCATCAAAGATGCGGAGGACGCCGCCGGGGGACCGGCGCCGGCCCGCATCCAGGCGCGGATCCCCGCGGCTTACATCGGGGAAACGAGACTGCGGATCGACGCCTACCGCCGGCTCGCCCTGGCCGATTCGGTGGCCGCCCTCCATCAACTTGAGGCCGAGTTCAAGGATCGGTACGGCGCGCCCGGACGCGACGTGCGCACCTTGTTCTCCGTGACTGAAATCCGGATCCGCGCGGAACAAAAGGGCATCGTCTCCGTCGAAACGGAGTCGAACAGGTTGAAGTGTCTGCGGGGTAGCGGCCGCCACGACGACTGGGTGATGCTGGGCGCCCGGTTTCCAAGGTTGACCGCTCCCACCCCCGGCCTACGCTTACAGGAGATTATCGCCTTTCTTAACAATTTGCCGAACCCATGATCCCGCACCGCCGGCTGGCCGCCGCTTTTTTGGCTCTTGTCCTGGGGGGATCCGTTCACGCACAGCGGGCGGCCGCTCCCGCGCCCGTGCCGGATGACGGTCTGAATCTCCGATTTGCGAACGGGATCGCCGCGATCGCCGAGGACAAGGTCATCACGGTCGACGATGTACGCCGCGAACTCGCCCCGCTGATTCCGCAGATCCAGCGCGAGGCGCACAACGAGCAGGAATTCAATCAGAAGCTCGAGTCCCTCCAGGACAACGCCATCCAGAATTTGATCGACCGCGTTCTGATCATCAAGGAGTTCCGCAAGGACGACAAGAAACACGTCCCGGACAGCTTCGTCGACAACGAGATCGCCTCCCAATTGAGCGAGCAGTTCGACAACGACCGCTCGAAGTTCCTCGCCTACCTGCACTCCCGGGGCACCACCCTCCGCGACTATCGGAAGGAAGTGGAGGATAACATCATCTACGACTACGAAACGCACTCG
>Ga0116226_10000891_pt1 | contig 26045 bp, 25 predicted proteins | sample S1TSphfallax_FD_89692 | JGI IMG/M metagenome (GOLD analysis project Ga0116226, IMG submission 89692) | Host-associated microbial communities from peat moss isolated from Minnesota, USA - S1T2_Fa - Sphagnum fallax MG | ecosystem: Host-associated > Plants > Peat moss > Unclassified | place: USA... | reverse complement strand
GATCCGGCGGCGATATGCGCGATGGCGACCGACGTTGCGGCGCTCGCGATCCCCGGCATGTTGTGGTGTTCCGAGACCCAGAAACGCCGGTACCCCCACGCCTCGGCAGGCGTTCGGCCCCGAGCATCGAGCGCAGCCAATCGAGCGTGTTATACGAGGCGACTTCACGGGTGCAGCGGCGTTGATCACGGTGGCATCAGTCGCCTCGGCCGTGGCGTGTCGTATCGCTCTCGATGGCCAAGCGAGGGCTCCCGACCTCGGGCCGGCTCGCCCGATCGAAGCTGCCTATCCCGAGGCGATGCAGCGTGCTCTCGCGCTGTCCGCGAAACTGTAAGGCAAGTCGAAATTCCCAGCGGCCTCTCCCCGTACCGCGTCGCCCCTGTTTTGCGTCGTCAGTTTTCACCCATCGTGTAGGCGACGGAAAATTGGTTGATCGCGATGGGGGCCTCGATTCCATCGCATTCGTAGCTCGAGAACGGTCGCGGTTGCAGGGTCCCGATCTGTTGTAGCTTGTGCCCGTGGTCGTCCGCGTACTGTACGGCTACGCCGAGCATGCCGCCGTGCGAGATCTCGTGCGTGTTTGGATACGGAATGGTTACCGGTAGCGGCTCATCGCCTGGGGCGATCATTCCGAGCCTCGGCGTTTCTGGTGCGCCGGCGACGACGACGCGAACACGGTTCGCGATACTTCCGCCGTGATTGCTGATTCGCCCGGTGAGCACTCGGTGGGAGGTGTCGTTCCCGATCACGCCCTCGGTGATGAGACGTAAATGGAGGCGCGGGAGGGTTGACGCGGCTTGCGGCGGTATCGGGCCGTCGTCGATCAGTCGCTCGAAGACAAGGAACATCGAGATGGACTGGCCGTTGTTCAGCAACGAGGATTGGATCTGGCGATAGCCCGTAGCGCCGAGTTGGTCGATTGCCGCGGGCGGGGCCGGCCCGGTGAGTTCGCGGCTTGGTACAAGCAGGTAGCGATATTCGGCTTTCATGTGGTCCTTCGGGTGGAGTATGCGGTGAAGTAGCGCGTGAAAATTGAGAATCGCGTCGTTGGCGCGTAGCGGACTGTTCAGCGCCTCGAGCATGGTGTCGATGGCTCCCGGCCAATCCGATCGCACGTCGAGCGTCGGCGGCCACTCATGCGTTGCTCGCTCGGAAAAGGTCTGCTCGCAGGCCGCTAAAAGAGCTTCCCAACGATCGGCGATGAGCGGCGCGAGGAGCATCAAGTCGACGAGATCGCGAGATCGGTTTCGCGACGTCGGTCCCGTGACAGCGTGAATCTTTTGGGCGATTTGGTCGAGCGCGTTGAGACATGGGACCGCCGGCGCGGTAGGGAGCCCGATTTCGGCGATCGGAAAGCCTTCGATGAACTCCGTAGCGGTGCTCGAGTCGGCTGCCGTGAGGTCGACCTTGATCGTCGCCCATGCCTTACGTCGATAATCGACGCGAATTTGAAGGCGAAGCGTTCCGCGTTCGGTCACTTCCTTGGACTTGATGGCGAAGGTGAAATCATCCCATGCGAGCGCGACGGCCCGCGCGATGACGTGAAGAAGGTCAGAGGGATCGGCGACGATGCCGAGGTCGACGTCGCGACTTGCGCGCGCGCGGATTCCGAGGCGGAGTTCCAGCGCGACCCCGCCTTTGACGAGGAACATCGGAATGACACCTTCGGATCGTGCGCGCATGAGCAATCCAAAGAAAGCGTTGTAGGCGATGTAGCGGGTCGCTCGATCGAGCGTGAGTTCGTGCGCGGCCGCAAACGCTCGCAGATCGCGCTGTAAGACGTTGGTGTTGTGCGGGCGTTTCATCCGTGCAGCTCGATACGCGCGTCTTGAGCGGTGCGTTCAATTCGACGGACGTCGTCGGCGGTGAGGTCGCCGGCTCGTATCGCTCGATTGAAGAGTGCGGTGGCCTCGATGAGGTGGCGACGTGCACGGATGCAGTCGACGATCGTGCGAAACTCGGTCGTGATTGGAACGCCGGTCTCAGTATAGGTGCGTTCGCGATCGGCGACGTCGCCGCGGTGAATGGTAAGGGTGGCCGGAACGTCTCGTCGCGGCGGGGTCGTGAACGCCGCGGTGACGTGGATCGTCGTCGGCGCGAGGTCGGTTTCGGAGAGATAGTGGACGAGCGCGGTGTCGTGCGAAAGCGTGCCAAGAACCGCGTGATCGCGGTCGACCGTGGGGTACAGGACGGCCGCCCATAGCTCTGCGTCGGGCGTGACCGGGAAGTCTCGTAGCGCGTAGACCCCGCGGAAGAGGCGCGTGACATCGCCGCGCTTGGCGGCACGTGTCAGCGACGGCTTTGGTATCCCGGCTTCGACCGCTTGGGCAAGGGTGAAGATGCCCGCCTGGTCAGAGGCGAGGTCAAAAAGTCGAGGCGCGAGGCTCGCGGGCATGCAATAAGTATACCATAACGCTACCGTATTGCATGGCGGACCTCGCCACCGAGGCCAGGAGCCGAGCGGGCACGCCCGAGGGCGCCGCGATGGCGGTTCGGCGGCCGAGGGCCTATAATGGCGCGAGATGCCCTCCACGTCGGGAACTTCGATCTCCGTGCGACCTGGGATGCCGTTGCGTTTGGCGCCGGCCTCTTCGTGATCGCGGTGCTATCGGCACGCGTGTTCGGACCACTCCACGGTGGCGACCGGAACGGCTCGCACGAGTCCTCGTAAGGCTCGACAGGCGCTACGCTCCTTCCGCACCGTCTATGTCACATAATGCTTATTTCATGATATTGAAGATTGCTCTCAACGCTCACGTAGCGCGTACGCATTGCGCGTGTCTCGTTCAGGCAGTGACGGGGAGCGCTGCGCTGAGGCGGTCGGCTACTGCAAGCGCGTCGCGGACGTCGTCTCCGACGCCGAGGCCGCGATAGGCGTTGCCCGCGATCGCGAGGCCGGGCAGCTGCGCTTCGCGCGCTTCGATCTCGCTTACGATCGCGCGGTGCCGAAGGCCGTATTGCGGGATCGCCTGCGACCAGAGAATTTCGTGATGCGCAATCGGCTGCGCCGTGATGCCGAGAACCGTGTGGAGATCGGCGAGCACGATTTCCTTGACGGCGTCCGCGTCGAGTGCGGCGATGCCCGGATCGGTGGACCCGCCGAGGAAGATGCGCAGATAGGCGGTACCGGGCGGCGCGTGCTCGGGGATGATCGTCGAGGTGAAAAAGGCGCCGAGGAGACGCACGCCTTGATTACGCGCGGCGAGAAACCCGAAGCCGTCGAGCGGCACCGGAACGTCGCTCGCAGGGAACGCCACGCCGACGACGCGCATCGGCGCGTACGGAATCTCACGGAGCCGCGCGGCGAGCGTTTCGTCAACGCCCGCCAGGAGATCAGCCGCGGCGTCGGCCGGGGTCGCCACGATCACGCCGTCGACGGTCGTCGCCCCGTCGTCATGAACGACGCGCCAGGCGGTGCCGTCGCGTACGATCCGCTCGACCACCGTGCCGCCGCGAAAGCGCGTACCAAGCCGCTCGGCGAGGCGATCGCTTAGCGTCTGCATCCCGCCCTCCGCGAAGCTCACGAGGCCCGTCGATCGCCGCGGTCCCTTCATCATGCCGCGCAGAACCGAACCGTGCGCGGCCTCGATCTCGCGGACGCGCGGGAAGATCGCGGCCAAGCTCGTCGTCGCGGCATCACCGCCGCTGACGCCGAGCAGCGCCGGCGCGACGAGGCGTTCCGCGACTTCGCGACCGAAGCGTCGCTGCATGAACGCGAGCACGCTCTCGTCTTCCGCGCCGGTGCCTTTCGCGACGAAGAGTTCTCCGAGCGCGCGCAGTTTGCCGAGCGGCGAGAGGATCGTCATCTTCAGCGCTTCGGGCGGCTTTGCCGGTAGCGCGTGTAAGCGGCCGTTCCAATAGATGAAGCGCTTCTTCGCCGCCTCACGCGCGGGCGTGAGAACGTCGCGCAGGTCGAGTTCGTCGACCAGTGTCTGGACGGCTTCGGCGCTCGCCAGAAACCCGCTCGGCCCCCACTCGAAGAGGTAGCCTCCCGCCATCTTCTGCGAACGAATTTTTCCGCCGGCCGCTGCTTCGCGCTCGAAGACGACCACATCGTGCGCGCGGCTCAAACGGTACGCCGCGGTGAGCCCGGCGATGCCCCCGCCGATGACGGCGATTCTGCTCATCGCGCGCGAACCGAGCGAACTCAGGCCGGGACTGGCGCGGGTTTGCGGCACAGCGCCGCAAGCGCGGCGATCCATGCCGGGTCGTCGTTGAGGCAGCGAAGGTACGCGAACGATTCGCCGCCGGCTGCGAGGAACGACTCGCGTCCGCGCATGTCGATCTCCTCGAGCGTCTCGAGACAATCGGCGACGAATGCCGGACAGACGACGGCGAGCCGCTTCACGCCACGCTTCGGGAGCGCAAGAAGTTCCTTATCCGTGAATGGTTCGAGCCAGCCGCCGCCGAGGCGCGATTGAAAGGCGAAACCGTAGCCGTCGGCCGGCAAGCCCAGTCGCTGCGCGACGCCCTCCATCGTGGTCAGCACTTGATGCCGGTAACACGTCGCCCACGCCGTCGACGGCATGCTGCAGCAATCCGCCGAACGCAAGCAGTGGTTGCCGGTCGGGTCCATCTTGCGAACGTGCCGCTGCGGGATGCCGTGATAGCTGAACAGCACGAACTGCGTGCCGGGCGGAATGTCGGCGCGCATCCGCGCGGCGAGCGCGTCCAAGTACGCCGGATCGTCATAAAACGGCGCGACGAACCGGTACGGGACACCCTTCCCGCGTAGTGCCTCCTCGACCGCGACCTCGACGGTTTTTGTCGAAGCCATCGCATAGTGCGGATAGAGCGGGACGATCACGAGTTCGTCGATTTCGCCGGCGCGCGCGAGCAGCTCCGCGATTCCATGCGGAATCGACGGCTCGCCGTAGCGCATCGCGAGGCCGACGGGTCGTTCCATCGACGCCTCGAGCGCGACCCGCGTCTGCTCGGAGATCACCACCAGCGGCGAACCCGCGTCGGTCCAGATCTTCGCATAGGCTTCGGCGGATTTCGCCGGACGCGTGTTGAGGATCAGCCCGCGCACGAGCAGCGTGCGCACGAATCCCGGCACGTCGAGCACGTAGGGATCCATCAAGAACTCGTCCAGATACGGTCGCACGTCAGCCGCCTTCGGCGAGGCGGGCGAACCCAGATTGACGAGCAAAATCGCTTGGCGCATCAGCCCTCCAGCGGGTTTTCGGCGAACCAGTCGCGCGGTTGCAGGTAGGCGGCTAAGCCGGCCTCGGCGGTGCCGGGTTCCGGACGCTCATCGTACGCCCAGCGCACGAGCGGCGGCAACGACATGAGGATCGACTCCGTGCGCCCGCCGCTCTGCAGACCGAAGTGCGTCCCGCGATCGTAGATCAAATTGAATTCGACGTAACGACCGCGGCGCATCAACTGAAACGACCGTTCGCGTTCACCGTAAGCGTCATTCCGGTGGCGCTCGACGAGCGGCAAATAGGCATCGGCGAACGCATTTCCGACGTCGGCCATGAACGCGAGCATCGCATCGACCGACTTCTGCGCTCCGAAGCTCGTCCGCTCGCCGGATTCACCGAATCCGTCGGCATCGAGATAGTCGTAGAAAATGCCGCCAACGCCGCGCGTTTCGTTGCGGTGCTTCATGAAAAAATACCGGTCGCACCACGCTTTGAACGCGGGATAGAATGCCGGATCGTGGCGCTCGCACGCTGAGCGCAGCGTCGCGTGAAAATGCTGCACGTCCGCGAGGCGCGGATAGTAGGGCGTGAGATCCGAGCCGCCGCCGAACCACCAAGCGCTGCGCGTGCCGTCCGGTGCTTGCGCCTCGAAGTACCGGTAATTGCAATGCGCGGTCGGCGCGTGCGGATTGTGCGGATGGAGCACGACGCTCACGCCGGCCGCGAAGAACCCGTGCCCGGCGAGCTCGGGCCGCTGTGCGACGACGCTCGGCGGCAGATTCTTGCCGCTCACGACCGATGTGTTCACGCCGCCCTTTTCGAATACCGAACCATCCGCGATCACGCGCGTCGAGCCGGTTCCGCGGAGATGGCTGGTCCCATCGTTCTCCCATGCGTCGACGAGAAACTCCGCAGCGGGTCGTCCACCAGCACGCGCAGCACGTTCCTCGAGTTCGACGACGCCCGCGCAGAAGCGTTCCTGCAGCTGCGCGACAAGCGCTGCCGCCGAACGCCGCACGGTCGAGAGTTCGTCGATCATGTTCGCTGAAATGAATGAACGGTATCGATCAGTTGCGAGACCGCTTCGATCGGTGCATCCGGCCAGATCCCGTGTCCCAGATTGAAGATATGGGCGCCGCCGAGACCCGCCTCGAGAATCCGCGTCGCCTCGGCGGCAAGCGCTTCGCGCCCGGAATACAGAAAGGCGGGATCGAGGTTGCCTTGCAGCGCGCGGCCGGGCAGCGCTTTGCGCGCGAGGCGCAAATCGGTGCGCCAGTCGACGCTGACGGCCTCGCACGGGATCTCCGCGATCGCCTCCATCAGATGCGATGCACCGAGCGCGAAGAACATCCGAGCGGCACGAGTATCGGCGAGCGCATCCATGATGCGTTTGTAGTAGGGCAAACCAAATTCACGATACGTCGGCTCGTCGTGGAGCCCGGCCCAACTATCGAAGAGTTGAATGGCGTCGGCGCCGGCATCGACTTGCGAGCGCAAGTAGACGATCGTGAGCTCGGTCAACTTCTCGAGCAGCGCGTGCATAACGCCCGGTTCCGCTCGCAAGAACTGACGAAAGTGGGCGTACTCCTTACTTCCGCCACCCTCGACCAAGTACGCCGCGAGCGTGAGCGGCGTCCCGCCGAATCCGATGAGGCCGACATCCGCCGGAAGGTCGGCTTTGACCAGCCGCAACGCATCACCGACGAACGGTGCGACGGGCTCGCGCAACTCCAGCGCGTTGACCTGCGCGCGCGAACGGATGGGTTCGGCGATCGAGGGACCAGGCGAGAACTCGATCGCGATGCCGAGCGCTTCGAGCGGCGTCATGATATCGCTGAAGATGATCGCCGCATCGAGCGGAAACCGCCGCAGCGGTTGAAGCGTGATCTCGGCCGCGATCGCCGGTGTGCGCGTCATTTCGAGGAACGACGACTTGGCTTTTATCGCGAGATATTCCGGTAAATAGCGCCCCGCCTGACGCATGAGCCAAATCGGCGCCCGCTCTTCGGAGACGCCGCGAACGGCCGCGAGGAAACTCATTGCGGAACGATGTTTCGTGAATCGAGAGCAAGCATGCGAAATTTTTCGTTGGCGTTCGCCGTGAGCGGGGCCTCTAAATCGCGCTTGCGGCCGTCGCCGACGGGGTCGCCCCGTCGACGAACCACGGGTGCACGCACCCATGCGCCGCTCGAGCAGGACACCGCCGCGCCGAGCAAGACGTTTGCCGGCCGGCGCAACTCAGATCGGGGCTCCCAGCGTCAACCGCACGACCCGCTTCGTCGCCGGATGGAAATGATAATCCGCGACGCCGGCATTGCCGTCGATGTTCGCTCCGAGCGCGGGATTGATCGCCGGATTCGTCGCGTTGCCGGGCGTCTTGAGGTCGTAGGGAAGCCACGAATTGTAGAAATAGGTCACGTCCGGCGCGTTCACGTTGAGCACATTGAAGATGTCGAAAGTGAGATGGCGGCGCCGCGCGAGCTTTGCCGTGTATTGATAGTTGACGATCGTCGTCGGCGTCGAGACGGCGTCGCCGCCCGTGTCGAGGACGCGCGGCCCGAAATAGCGCACGCGCAGGCTCGACTGGTACGAAGCCTTATCGACCGTCACGCCCAACGCGACGACGGCGTTGAGCGACTCCGGGACGCCGGTGCCGACGTGGTCCGGATCGGACAGAAAGCGCGCGGTCGCCGTCGCGAAGTCGGCGTCGATCGTCAGCCAGGGCTTCGGCGTGAGGTAATTGGCGAACTCCACGCCTTTGCGCTGCGTCGGACCGCCCAGCGACGTCGTTCCGTGATCGCCGTCGAAGATCAATTCGTCGGCCTGATACAGCTCGTAGAGTGACACCGTCGTCGTCACGTGCGGGGTCGTGTAGCGGTAGCCGACTTCTTCGCCGACCGATCGATTGAGCAGCGGATTGCGCCCCACCGGGGCGCCGGTCGAGTCGAACGGCGCGTGCGTTTGCGGATCGTCGACGTAGGTGACACCGCGGACGTCGTTGGAATGGAAACTCGACCCGTAGTCGAGATAGAATTCACTCTGCTTGTTGGGGGCGTAGGCCATGTTGAACTTCGGATCGACGATCGCCGCGCTCCCCGAGCCGCTGTTATTCGGATCGTAGGCGACGTCGCTGAACGTGTAATAGTCGAGCCGAATGCCCGGGTCGAGTCGGAGTTTCCCCGATAGCGCGAACTCCGACTCGGCGTAGATGTCGCTCCCGCGTTCGACCACATGATCGTCGCTGAGCGTCCCGCCGGGGAGCCGGACGCGGCCCTGCGTGAGAAAGAGGCCGAGCGTCGGGATGTTATCGTTGCGCGTATCGGCACCGATCGTGGTGACGCTCCCGGGCGTCGTGAAACTGCGCGAAACGTTTGCGCCGCTGATGAAGCGGACATCGTTCTGCTCGCGCTGATCACCGCATTGAAAATCGTAGGCAACCGGGGTTAGCGAATGGTACGCCGCGCCGGCCGGCGCCGTATAGGACGGACAATAGGAATGATAGTCCGCGGCGCGCGGCCCGTTCGTTCCCGTGTTCGGCGCGCAGGTGGTGAACGCGACGTTACACGTTATCGGGTTCGAGGTCTCGTTGTAGTAGTTGTTCGCGTCATACAGATAGTACGTGAAGTTCGAGAACAGGTCCAAATAGTACTGTTCACCGTATGCGTTGAACTTCGTCTCGCCGTTTGGATCTTGGTGTTCCCACTGCGCCGAGATCGCGTAGCGGCTCGTTCGGCCGCCGTCGGTCGGATCGATGTACCCGTCGGGTGAGAGCAGCCCCGCGCCAACCAAACGCTGCGGGATTTGATCGCTGGAAGCGAACGTGCCGTTGTAGGCGAAGAGGTTGGCTGCGTAGTGATCGACGCCTTTCTCGATCGTGTAGCGCATGAGGCCGCTCAGTTTGATGTATTGATCCGGCTTTTCGAGCGTGCCGTTATCGTGATAGATCTCGGCCGCGTAGAGGAGGTGCCCTGCGCCGACCTTCGGAGACGCGGCGGTAAAAAAGCGGTCGTAGCCGTAGTCGCCGACACCGAATTCGGTCGTCGTCGGAATCGTATCCTTGAAGTAGATCGTGTACGAGCCGGCGGTCGAGAAATCGCCCTGATCGGCGTAATACGTCCCCTTCTTGAATTCGACGTAGCCGACGAGTTCCGGCATCAGCCAATTGATGTCCGAATAGCCTTGTCCGTGCGCGTGCGAGACCATGTTGATCGGAATGCCGCCGATCGTGGACTCGAGATCGGTGCCGTGATCGAGCTGGAAACCGCGCAGATAATACTGATTCGCCTTGCCTTCGCCGCTGTGTTGCGTGATGACGAGACCGGGAATCGCTTCGAGAACTTCACCGGGACGCAGGATCGGACGTGCCGCGATCTCGTCAGGACCGATGGTCCCTTCGGAGGCGGCGTTTGCAATGCCGACGAGATCCGCTTTGCGTCCGGAGGTCGCGACTTTGCCGATCGTGCGGATCCCGGGACTCGGGCACGGCGCGGGCGATGCCGCGACCCTCGCCGGCGGCGAGCCCGACGGACTCGGGGCGGGGCTCGCCGCGAACGGCACCTCCGGAGCCGTGCCGAAGAAAAACAAGGCGAGACCGAGTGTCGCAAACACGGCGTGACTCCCAGGCGGCTTCGGGATGAATCGCGCGCGTCCGCGCACGAACGCGGACCTGGCGAAACGTACGCTTTTCCACTCGTGACCCGAAGCAATCTCTTTCGTCAAAAACGTAAACATTGTCCACCGCACGCGGCCGATTTGCTGTAGACAATGTAGGCATTTTTCTGACGTTGCATGGTCTGAATTGACATGCACGAAGCGACATCGGCGAATGCACCTGCGCGTCCCGTCCGCTAGCGCTCGACCGACTCGGCGCATCCCCGCCCCGTTCGGCATCTCGGCGTTGCTTCGGGTTGCGGATGACGGCAACGATCACGTGCGCGCAAAGGTCATCGCGATCTACGCGATCCTGATCGCTGCCAATGCGGCGGCATGGATGTGCGCGTTCGCGGCATTCGCGACTCGTCCGGTGCTGCTCGGAACGGCCGTGCTCGCGTACAGTTTCGGCTTACGCCACGCGGTCGACGCCGATCATATTTCGGCGATCGACAACGTGACGCGCAAACTGATGCAGGCCGGGAGACGTCCCGTCGCGGTCGGCTTCTTCTTCTCGCTCGGGCATTCGACCGTCGTCATCGGCTTGACGATCGCGATCGTGCTTGCCGCGGGATTCATCACGACCGCCATGCCGGGCGTCCGGGACGCCGGCGCATTGATCGGAACGGCGGTCTCGGCGCTGTTCCTCTTCGTCATCGCGGCGATCAACATCGTCGTCTTCAGCGGCGTCTACCGTGCCTTCCGACGCGTTCGGTGCGGCGGCGAATATCAGGAAGAGATCGTGGATGCGTACCTCGCGGAGCGCGGCTTGCTGGGCCGCTTGTTCCGGCCGCTGATGGCATTCGTCGGGCGCAGCTGGCATATGTATCCGATCGGCGTGCTCTTCGGCCTCGGGTTCGATACCGCGACCGAAGTCGGCTTGCTCGGGATCGCCGCGGCGCAGGGTGCGCGCGGCTTGCCCGTCTACGACATCCTCATCTTTCCGCTACTCTTCACTGTCGGCATGTCGCTGCTCGACACCACGGACGGCATTCTCATGCTCGGCGCGTACGGCTGGGCGTACCTGAAGCCGATGCGCAAGCTGTTCTACAACATGACGATCACGTTCGTCTCGGTGATCGTCGCCGTGTTGGTCGGCGCGATCGAGGCCGTTGGCCTCATCGCCGATCGGCTCGATCTCAAAGGCGGCTTCTGGGACGCCGCCGGCAACCTGAGCGGGAACTTCGGTGCGCTGGGATTCGCGATCATCGGATTGTTCGCTTTGAGTTGGGCGGTGGCGGCGGCGATCTACCGGCTACGCGGGTACGATCGGCCGGAGACCGGGGCAGACCGCGCCGCATGAAGGCGCGCCGGCTGCACTACGCGCGGCCGTTTTTGCCGGCGTCGCCCGGAATCGCGACTCGCTCGGCCGCAAGCCAATGTTCAAGATGCGTGACGTACTCCGGACCGAACGTATCGGCCAGGCAGCGCAGGTACGCCGCATACTCCTCGAGCTCGCCGGCAGTCACGTGCCGCTCGAGAGCCCGACGATGGATCGCCATGTAGCCTTCGCGCAGGCGTAATCCGCCGTGAACGAGTTGTACGAGCATCTCACTCGGCGATCGTTCGGCGTGGCGCTCGAGCCGTTCGCGAAACCAAGCATCGAGTGCGCGCGGAAGACGAACCGAACGTGTCGGTCCCATCGAACCCGAGCCTGTCGCTCGTCCCACTAGGCAACCGCTCCGACGCCCCGAGCGCAGGACGATCCGCAAACACTCATGAGCGCGCGCTTCGACGTTCCGGCGTGCGTTCGTCCTTTTCCGCTGCAAGGACTAGCCTGGCGGGGCCTCGTGCGCGAAGCGCGAAAACGGCAGACGCGATGAACGACGCGCCTGCGCCCTCCGATCCGTCCGGCGAGACGGACACGTCCGTGGTCACCGTGCCCGCGCTCAGCCAAGAGCCCGCGCCGGCAGGCGTCCCGAGCGCACAAGCCGATCCGCCGGCGAGCGAGACCGCATCGATGCCCGAACCCTCCGTCGTCGCGACCGAAGCACCACCCGCATCAGAAGAGCCGGCTCTCGCCGACGTCGTCCTCGCTCTCGAACCGGCGGCACTCGGTGAGGCATCCATCGCAGATGACGCCCAGGCCCTCAGAACACCGCAGGCGGCTTCGGCCGACGTGACGCCGGAGGCGGGCGCCGCCGCTCCCGTGCCCAAACCGGCGAAGCCGCCGGTCGATCCGGCCGTGCTCGAAGAGCGCCGGCGCAAAGCACAAGCGGCGTGGGAACGCGTCGTCGTAGCGAAGACCTCGAACGAACATGTCACGGGCTACGTCCTGGCGACGACCAAGGGCGGCTGGCTGGTCGACGTCGATTCGATCCGCGGCTTTCTGCCCGCATCGCAAGGCCGGCTCGAGCCCGGCGCGGCGCCCGAATCGCTGGTGAAGACGCGCATCCCGCTCCGCGTGCTCGATGTCGACGAAGCGCGCCGCCGCATCGTCGTCTCGCACCGCCGCGCCGTCGATGACGATCGCCGCGCAAAACGCACGGAACTCCTGGGTTCGCTGAAGGTCGGCGAGCTGCGCGAAGCGACCGTGGCCCGCCTCACCGACTTCGGTGCCTTCGTCGACCTCGGCGGGATCGACGGGCTCATTCCGATGCGCGAGCTGGCCTTCGATCGCGTCGACAAAGCGGCCGATGTCGTTGCCGTCGGTGAGAAGCTGATGGTCGAAGTGCTACGGATCGAAGAGGGCGGCAAAAAGATTTCGCTCTCGCGCAAGAGCGCGCTCCCCGATCCTTGGCGCGATCACGGCGACGTCGTGCGCCCGGGCGCAACGGTCGAAGGCAAAGTCGTTGCGACCGAACCGCGGCTGCAGATCGAACTCGCGCCCGGCATCGTCGGTTCCGTCCGCGAGGGCGACGCCAACCCCGCCGATTACACGATCGGCGAGACCGTCGAAGTCAAGGTCCGCAACGTCGACCGCAAACGCCGTTCGATCACGGTCACGACCGCCGATGCGGCGGCCGTCTACGCGCAGTCGAGCTCGGGGTTCGCGCCGCTGGGAATCGAGCTCAAGCGGAAATAGCGACTACCAGAGCGCTCCGTCGCCGACGATCGCGTAGAGGATCGGGACGATCGGGACGATCGCGAAGATCGCCCAGACGACCTTCTTCGTCCCGTCCAAATCCGCGCGGCCGGCCAGGTTGATCCACATCAGGATCACGGCCACCGGGTGCAAAATCACGGCAACGAGGATCTCCAGAAGTAATTTCATGCGCCGTGTTTACCCCGGAAACCGGCCGGAGTTGCATCCTTCGACCGGCTCAGGGCAGGCGGCCCGCTAGGAGTCGGAATTCAGGAAACGGTAGCGCGAGTAATCGATCTGGGCGACGACGGCGAGCCAGCCCAGGAAGAAACTCTTGCCTTTTACGCTGACGCTGAAGTGGGCCGGGAGGAGGCGCTCGCCGACGCGGCGGAACGTTTCCTCGAGCCGAACGCGCACGTCGCGATCGTTCGTACCTCCGACGACCCCGAGCGGTTCTTGCGTGCGTGGGTCGACATAGAGCGTCGTGAAATCCGGCTCGTCGCTGCCGTGCGCGCAGGTTTCGCGCAGCCCGATCGCCTCCGCTGCCGCGCCCTCGAAATTCTCCCGCCCCGCATTGACGGCCGCGTAGCACGCCGAGTTGAACGGCGACGTCAAGACGATATTCCCCGAGAAACCTTGCCCGGGCGCGATGGTCACCGTCGCGTTCTTTCCGCTGACGACTTTTCCGTCGCTGGTGCGCACCACAACCGCGTCTTCTTCGTCCTTGACGATCGGGCCGATCTTCGCATGCATCCGCTGGACGTACCCGACATAAGCCGGAAACGTATTGTGCAAATAACGGGTGGCGACGGCATAGTCATGAGCGGCATCCATTGCTCGTTGCTTCCCTCCCGCACGGCCTGCGCCCGCTAGCGACGACGCCTGGCCGGGGTCGTCGCGAGATCTCCCGCTCCCTAGCGAAGAGCAAGGCTATGAATTGCCGATCTTTAATAGATAACGATAATGAATCTTCGCGATCTCGAATATGTCATCGCCCTTGCGAAAGCGGGGAGTTTTAGTCGCGCCGCCGAGTCCTGCGCCGTAAGCCAACCGACGCTGAGCCTCCAGGTCAAGAAACTCGAGGAAGAACTCGGGATCTCGCTCTTCGAGCGCAGTGGCCGCACGATCGGCTTGACGGCGACCGGGAAAAAGATCCTCGCTTTTGCGGAAACCGCCGTCGCCGCCGCGACGGACTTGCGCCGCGCGGCGGCGGCCGACCGGGATCCACTCGTCGGACCGCTGCGGCTGGGCATCATCCCGAGCCTTGCGCCCTACGCCCTGCCGCTCGTTCTGCCCGCGGTGCGGGCGGCGCTGCCGGCGGCGCCGCTGGTGGTCGTGGAAGAGCCCACCGCGGCGCTGACCGTGCACCTCGCCGAGGGCGATCTCGACGGCGCTCTGCTCGCGACCGATATGCCCGGGTTCATCGAAGCGCCCGTCGCCGTGGAGCCCCTGCTCGCGGCACTCCCCCTCGGGCACCCGCTCGCCGGCCGATCGGAAGTGAACCTCGACGATATCGATCCGGCGACGATCCTCTTGCTCGACGACGGGCACTGTCTGCGCGACCAAGCGCTCGCACTGTGCTCGCATCCGGATCGGGCCCGCGGGATCGGCGGCGACATGCGCGCCGCAAGCCTCGAGACGTTGCTCAATCTCGTCCGCGCCGGCTACGGGGTAACGGTCGTGCCGGCGCTGGCGCTGGCGGGGCGCGAGCGCCTTGCCGGGGTCGTGATCCGGCCCCTGATCGGCGCACCGGTTCGCGAGCTGCGCTTGGCCTATCGGCGCAACGCTCCACGGCGGGCCGCTCTGGATCTCTTGGCCGAGGTCTTCCGCCGCGAGATCCGAGCCGCGCCGCTGGTCACCGTCACCGGGTAGTTCGCAGCATCGCTGGGTATCCTAGCGAACATGCATCGTCGCCTTGCCATCCTCCCGGCCGTCTTTCTTGCTGCCGGCTGCACCCTCGCCGCGGCCGCCCCGGCGAGTGCCGTCGCCCCGCAGCCCCTGACGATCGCGATCGACGATAACGGCGCCCATGCGCGCCGGCTCGAACACTACGTCGCCGGCAAGCGCATCGCAATCGATGCGGCCGCCCCGGCCGACGTCGACGCGGTTTCGGTCTCGATAACGGATCCGGACGGGCGGCTCCAAACGCTCCCGCTGGCCCGAGCGACCGCCGGCCACTTCGCCGGCACCGTCACGCTCCCCGAAACCGGCGCCTACGAGTTCCAGCTGGCGACCACCGCGGCCGGTCAGGCGACGCCGACCGAGCCCTTCAGTGTGGACGTGGAAGCGCAGAGCGACACGGCGTGGCTCGTCGGCTTGGCCGTCGGCGGCGTCACGTTTTTTCTCTTCGGCGGCGTCGGGTTCTTCGCGCTGCGCCGGATGACGCTCGCCTGACTAACTGACGTAGGTGACGTTGACGCTGAAGCCGCGCACTTCGGCGCGGTGCAGCACGCCGAGGACGGCCTCGATCTCCTCGTCGATCACGACGAGTTCCCCGGCGGTGATGCCGACCGGTGCCGCTTGTTGCCAGAGGACGCGCCGCGCGGTTTGAAAGGCTGCCCGGAGACGCTGCGGCGTTGCTTCGAGCACCGGCCAATCCTCGAACGATTGCGCCGGGACGATACGCCAGCCGTTGCCGGAATTTTCCGGTTCGTCCGACGATGCATGCGGTACGGCCGCAAGCACGTCGACGGCCGCGCGGTCGCGGTCGGTCATTTCGGCGTCGGTGTCGCCGAGGCGCAGCACGTACCGGTAAAACGCCGGATTCCCAACCGTGCACATGCCCGCGGGAGAACCGACGCTTACATTCACCATTATCCTGCCTCGTTCGCTATGCGAGAGGCGAGTCATGCCCAAACCGCAGACCGGTTCGGCGTCCGAATCGAACGTTACGGCTCGACGATGAGGCCGCGCTCGGCAAGCGCAAGATCGTAAGCACGCGCCATCACGCCGTGTCGCGCGAAGATGTCGATGAACGCATCCGCCGTGCGCGGGGCCGCGGACGCCTCGACGAGCGCGAGCACCGAGGGCCCCGCGCCGGAGAGCGCGATGCCGAGCACGCCGGGGTCATCGAGTGCGAGCATCTCGGCGAGGCCCGGCACGAAGCTTGCGCGGTAGGGCTGGTGAATGCGGTCGCGCATCGCCGAGCGCAAGAGGTCGGTGCGCCCCGAGGCGAACGCGGCGCCGAGCAGGGCGGCGCGCTGAATGTTGAAGACGGCATCGCGCCGCGAATAGGTCGCCGGAAGAATCGCCCGGGCTTGCACGGTCGGCATCTCGATCTCCGGGACGACGACGACGGCCCGCACGCCGGGCGGCGGCGCGAAGCGCAGGTACGCGGGAGGCTCGTTCGGGCCTTGCGCGGCGACGACGATCCCGCCGAGGAGCGCCGGGATCCCGTTGTCCGGATGGCCTTCGATCTCGGCGATCGTATGCGCGAGTTCGGCTTCGCTCGCCGGAACGCCGCGCAGTTCCGCACCGATCGCGACGCCGAGGACGGCGCCGGCCGCGCTCCCGCCGAGTCCCTTTCCCAGCGGAATGTCGTTGTGAACGGCGATCGCGAGCGGCGGCAGCATCCGCGCGCCGACGATGCGGGCGATGCCGCGCGCGATCTCGTCGCGCAAGCCGTCGTGGGTCGGGAAATGGGCGCCGCTGAACGTCCAGCGCGGGGTCGCACCCGCATCGAGCACGCGGACATCCGCCGTGATGCGCAGCTCGAGCGCAAGACCGATGGAGTCGAAGCCGGGGCCGAGGTTCGCACTCGAGGCGGGAACGCTCGCGCGCACGCCCCTAGCGACCTACGGCTGGTACGGGCATACCCGCCAGTGCATCGATTCGGGCCATGAGTTCCGCCTCGTCGCGCACGCGCACGATGGGGTTGGCGCGTGCCGCACCGCTTGCGTGATAGTGTGCGACGTACTGCGGATCTTTGAGCACGTGTCCGGTGAGAACGGCGACGATGTCGGCGCCGCGCGCGATCGTGCCGCCCGCGACCAGCGCACGCAGCCCGGCGAGCGACGCGGCAGAGGCGGGTTCGCAACCGATGCCGTCGGCGCCGATGACGGCGCGCGCGTCGGCGATCGCATCGTCGTCGACGGCGAGCACGGTGCCGCCGCTCGCGTGCACTTCCCGCAGCGCCTTCTTCCATGATGCGGGCGCACCGATCTTGATCGCGGTCGCGGTCGTTTTCGCGACGACCGGCTCGAGCGCGGTACCGCTGGCAAACGCGCGCGCGAACGGTGCGGCGCCGGCGGCTTGCACGACCGCGAGGCGCGGCAACCGGTCGATCAGCCCGAGCGCGAGCGCTTCGCGAAAGCCTTTGCCGAGGGCGCTGGTGTTGCCGAGGTTGCCGCCCGGCAGCACGATCCAATCCGGAACGCTCCAGTCACGCGCTTCGAGCAGCACGAACGCCGCCGTCTTCTGGCCTTCGATCCGATACGGGTTGATGCTGTTCACGACGGCGACGCGGGTCGGATCGAGTTTGCGCACGGCGGCCAGCGCCGCATCGAAATCACCGTCGATCGCGAGCACGGTCGCACCGTAATCGAGCGTTTGCGCGACCTTCGATTCGCTGATTCCGGTCGCCGGAACGAGCACCACCGCATGGATGCCGGCGCGCGCCGCGTATGCCGCCATCGACGCCGACGTATTGCCGGTACTGGCGCATACGGCGACGCGGGCATTGCGTGCACGTGCGTTCGAGATCGCGACCGTCATCCCGCAATCCTTGAACGAGGCGGTCGGGTTCATGCCCTGATGCAGATACGTCAGGCGGTCGACGCCCGCGTACGCAGCGCCCGTGTACGCGTCGTAGAGCGGCAGGTCGCCCTCGCGCAACGTCACGATCGCTTCGTACGGCACGGGCGGCAAGAGTTCGCGGAAACGCCACACGCCGCTGCGATCGCGATGATCGTTCGAGGTGCGGCGCGCGGTGAGCAGCGCACGAATGTTCGCCGCGTCGATCCGCGCGGGATCGAGCTCGAACGCGAGCAGATCGCCGCACGTCGCGCACAGCAGCGCGCCGTCGACGGCGACGGTCGCGCACGCGCTACAGCGCAGGATCACGAGCGCGTCAGGAGCGCAAGCGGCGGCTTCGTCACCGCGCCCTCGGATGCCGACGAGACGAGGGCACAATATTTCGCGAACACGCCCTCGGTGTAGCGCGGCACCGGCGGCGTCCACTCCGCAAGCCGCGCCGCGATCTCGGCCTCGCTGAGCGCGACGTCGATCCGGCGCGCGTCGATGTCCATCGTGATGGTATCGCCGTCGCGCAGCGCCGCGATCGGTCCGCGTGCGGCCGCCTCGGGTGCGACATGACCGAGCATGAAGCCGCGCGTCGCGCCGCTGAACCGGCCGTCGGTCACCATCGCGACCGAATCACCCAGGCCCGCGCCGACGATCGCCGAGGTCACGCCGAGCATCTCGCGCATCCCGGGTCCGCCGCGCGGACCTTCATACCGGATCACGACGACGTCGCCCGGCTGCACGCGCCCGGCTTCAACCGCGGTCATCGCATCTTCTTCGCGGTCGAATACGCGCGCGGGACCGACGTGGTGCAGGCGTTCGTGGCCGGCGATCTTGATTACGCTGCCCTCGGGCGCGAGATTCCCTTTGAGGATCACGAGGCCGCCGCTCGTCTTGAACGGATGCGCAACGGTCGAGATCACCGCCTGACCCGGCGTTTCGACGGCAAGCGCGGCTTCCTGTGCCAGCGTTTTTCCGCTGACGGTCGCGATCGACCCGTCGACGACGTTGCCTTCGATCATCCGGCGAGCGATGAGCTGGACGCCGCCTGCCGCGTCGACGTCGGTCGCGACATATTTGCCGCCCGGCCGCAGGTCCGCGACGATCGGCGTGCGGCGCGAGATCGCATCGAAATCATCGATCGTGAGCGGGACGCCCGCCTCGCGCGCGATCGCGAGCAGATGCAAGACGGCGTTGGTCGACCCGCCGGTGCCGGCGGCCGCGGCGATCGCGTTCTCGAAGGCGGGACGCGTCGCGAGCGCGCGCGGCCGGACGTCGCGCCGCAGCAAATCCATCGACATCACCCCGGCACGGTACGCTTCTTCTTCTTTGCGCGGGTCGACGGCGCTGGGGCTCGCGCTGCCGACCGGCGAGAGGCCCAGAAACTCGAAGACCATCGCCATCGTGTTGGCCGTGAATTGACCGCCGCAGGCGCCCGCACCGGGGCAGGCGTGATCTTCGATCGCCTTGAGTTCGGCATCGCTGATGCGGCCCGCCGCATGCGCACCGATCGCCTCGAAGACGTCGCCGACCGTGAGGTCTTTGCCGTTGAGTTTGCCCGGATGGATCGTCCCGCCGTAGAGCATGACCGCCGGAACGTCGAGCCGCATGAACGCCATCGCGGTCCCGGGGCCGGTTTTGTCGCAGGCGAACAGGCCGACCATCGCATCGAAGAGATAGCCGCGGCCGACGAGCTCGATCGAGTCGGCGATCACCTCACGGCTCACCAGCGACGCCTTCATCCCCTCGGTGCCCATCGTGATCCCGTCGGAGATCGCGATCGTGTTGAACTCCATCGGGGTGCCGCCGGCGTCGCGAACACCGCGCTTGACGTGTTCGACGAGCGCGCGCAGGTTGTACCCGCACGGCATCGTCTCGATCCAGGTGCTCGCGATCCCCACCAGGGGTTTCGCCAGATCGTCGTCGGTAAAGCCGATCGCCTTGAACATCGCGCGGGCGGCGGCGCGGTCGCGCCCGTTGGTGATTACAGCACTACGCCGTTTTGGATCGAGGACCATCATCGGGCGGTTGGCGTCCGTGCGGGCCGAGCCCTGGCCGCAGCATGTTAACGGCACGTCAAGGGCCCCTTAAATCTCGTCAAAGGCGGCAGCAAGCGCGGCTCGGAATGCGAAGGAGGGCGCAAACATGCAAGACTCGCGGACGTTTGTCGCCCGTGCCGCCGGCGCGCTATTCGCCGTAGCGGTGGCCGCGCTTGCCGCAGCGCTCGCGCATCTGGCAATCGACATCGCCGGCGACTACCTGCTGCCCCACGACGCCTACGACGACGTGGCGCACGATTCGCGCACGGTCGTCGCGGCAGCCGCTGCGGCGCTGCTGCTTGCGGGAGCCGCGCGTTCGCTCTACGCGAGCGTGCGCGCCGCGCTCGGTCGCCGTAACGTCGCGGCCGCGATCCGGATCGAGTCGCCGATCGTCTTCATCGGCGCCGTGATCGGCATGTCGGTCCCGCTGCTGCTCGCGATGGAGACGATCGATGCGATCGCCGCGCGGCGCGACGTCGACGACCTCGGCGATCTGTTCGGCGGTTCGATCGCGCTCGGCCTCGGCACGACGCTCGCGGTAGCCGCGCTGGTCGCCGTCACGGCGTACGTGGTGCTGCGCTTTTTCTTGCGCACGCGCGCGGCGGTCGCTCGCGCGATCGGCGGGCTTCTTCAAGCGCGCGAACGGGCGCCGCAGCGTGCCTTCAGCACGCTGGCACGGCAGCGCCGTCTCGTCGTGGCGCGCGCCACGCGGGTGCGCCACGCATCGAAACGCGGTCCTCCCTAGCGCGAAGCGCTCCCCGAACACAACCAACTCGATTTTCTCATAAGGGGTACTTCGTGCTTTCTTCTTGCCTGCGCGCGATTCGCGCGCAAGCGCTGTTCTGCGCGCTCGTCCTGATCCTCGGCGCGCTGCCCGCACGTGCGGCCGGCTCCGAAATCGACGGCCGCGTCATCGACGTGCAATCCGGCCTGCCGCTTGCGAACGCCGTCGTGACGCTCGTCGCTCGCGCCGAACGCGTCGTCACGGACGCGACCGGACGCTTCACCATCACCGGCCTTGCGCCCGGGTCGTACACGGTGCGTGGTGCTCACCAGGGCTATCAGAGCGCCGACACCGCCACCGTCGCGCTCGGCGTCGAACCGGTCTCCATCACCATCGCGCTGAACGCGATCCCGACCGAATCAGCACTGCAAACGATCGGCCATTCGTCGACCCGCGCCGGCGCATCGCTGCAGACGGCGTCGACGATCTCGCAAACGATCTCACCCGAGTCGCTGACCCAGACGAACGTCTTCCGCGTCGGCGACGCGTTGCGGCAACTGCCCGGCGTCAACAACGGCATCACCGGCGACACGGCCGCCCTCAGCGACGACCTCGAGATCAGTTTCCGCGGCATCGGAACGCTCGAAACGCTGACGACGATCGACGGCCATCCGGTCGGCTTCGGCGTCCCCGGCGGCTTCAATTTCCAAATCTCGCCGACGGCCGAATTGCGGTCCGTCAACGTTACCTACGGATCGGGGGCAAACTATCTCGGGTACAGCGCGATCGGCGGCACGGTCGACCTGCAGACCCTCGACCCGACCCCCGATCATCGCGAGAATTTCGAGCAAGGCTACGGTTCGTTCTCGCGCGCGGAGACGACGATCCAAACGACCGGCACGACGGGCCGCCTGGGGTACGCCTTCGCCTACAGCGTCGGGTCATCCGACGGCCCCATCAACAACGACGTCTTCAATCAGCCTTCGGCCGCATTCGATCAGTCGGTGATTCAGGCCGGCGGGAGCCCGAGCGTGCGCGCGCTCGACCACTACCTCGACGACTCGCTCTCGGTCGATCGCGACGGTCTCTTCAAATTCCAGTATGCCGCCTCGCCGATCTCGTCGCTGACGTTCACCGGGCTCGCCGATTGGAAGTGGGTCAACAAGACGGGCAACGGCGACGGCGATTATCTGCCATACCAGACGGCGCTCGCGACCGGTGAGGGGTTGCTCAAGTCGTACAAGGCGTCGTCCGATCCGCAAGTTCCCGCGTGTCCCGCGGGCACGTTCGTCGCAACGAACGCCAACGGCGCCGCGAAGGGCAGCGTGATCGGCATCAACGGCTACGGACCAAACGGCCTGCCCGACGGCGGCCTAACGTGCCAAACGCCGCAGCAGTATGCAGCGTTCAATACCGGCTTCCAAGGCGTCGGTCCACGTTATCAGACCTTCGCCGTCGACGACGCGCACCTCACGTATGAATCGACGCCGGCCGGGTTCGACTTCCGGTTCGACGCCTTCACCAACCGCTACAACAACTTCCAAGACCGGTTGGGCCAGTTGCCGTTCTTGACCGCACCCGGCGATACGTCATCGGACAAACTCGAGAACACCAACGTCGGCGAAGCGGGGTTGACCGGGACGGCGATGGTCGTGCGGCCGAACAACGATATCGGCATCGGCTACACGTACCTCAATACCGCCTATCTGATCCAGACGTCGACGCCGACCTCGTCCACGCTCGGCACGCCGCTGATCGACGAGAGCGGGCTGCTCTTCCGCGATATCTATCATCCGGTGGGCTCACCGCTGACGGCGTATCTGACCGGCAACTTCGAGCACTCCGGCGGCTCGTCGATCAATCGCTACATCGATCCAAAGTTGGCACTGGTGTATCGCGCGTCGCCGCACGACATCGTGCGCGCCGCGGCCGGCGCGACGACCACCCAGCCGGCCGGCAACGAACTCGACGAACCGTTCACGCCCACCTCGGTGATCAACGGCGGCGGCGGTGCGACGATCAAATGCGGTACGAACGCGAACACGGTCGCGAGCTTACCGTCATCCGTGCTACAGCCCGAACGCGGCGTCGACGAAGACATCTCGTACGGCCATAGTTTCAACGCCGGCTCGCAAATTCAGATGACCCTCTACGACGTGAACGTCTACAACAAGATCTACTCGGCGACATACCCGCTCACGCCCGCCCTCGAGAGCCTCCTCACACCGGCCGAGATCGCGGCCGCCGACGCCGCGGTCGGCCCGTGCGGCGGCAACCCGCTGAACTACCTCGCGGTCAAAGGCAACCTCAACGTCGGCACGCTGCAGGCGAAGGGTCTGCTCTTGAACGGCCGGCAACGCATCGCGCAGCGCACGTTCTTCGACTACGACTACACGATCGACTCGACCGACATCGTCTCGATCCCGACCCAAGTGCTCAAGTCGAACCTCACGCTCGTGCCCGGCGCGCAGCTGCCGAATCTTCCGCTGCACACCGGTTCCGTCGCGCTCGATCAGGGTTTCGCGCGCGGCGTCGAGGTGCGCTACACGCTCGATGCGTTCAGCGCGAATAACTCGAAAAATCTCCCCGGCTACACGCTCTCGAGCCTGCGCCTCGATGTACCGCTCGGCACGAGCCGCGTCACGTTCAGCGTGCAGAATCTCTTCAATCAGTACAGCTTCATCGAAGGGATGGAGGGTCTGGGTGTGCCGCTGGCGCTCAACCAATACGCGACGGCGTCCTCGTATCAGCCCTACATCGGTGCATCGGCGACCGAGCAGTTCGGTCTCCCGGCGCGCGGCTTCTACATCAACTACGGCGTCACCACGCACTAGCACGTTTTCACCGGCCTGCGAAAGGAACCGCATGAAAGGCATCATCCCCGCCCTCACCCTTGCACTCGGTTCGGTCGCGCTGTGCGCGGCCGGACCGGCTCCCGTCGCCTGGAGCGCCGATCTCGCGCACTGCCGGGCGGAATTCACCGTCTCGCACATGGTCGTCTCGCGCGTGTGGGGACACATCCCCATCCGGGCGCTCACGATCGAAGCGCCGGCGGGCAGCGTCATCCCCGCCAAACTCGACGCGCAGCTCGACGTCTCGCACGAAGACACCGACAACCACACGCGCGACGCGGACCTGCGCTCGGCAACCTACTTCGACGTCGCGCACTATCCGTCGGTGACGTTTCATTCGACCAACATCGTCGCGACCGGTCCGCAGGATTTCACCGTCACCGGCAATCTGACGATCAAAGACATCACGAAACCGGTCAGTTTCCCGGTTCACGTCGAGGGCCAGATCCCCGACGGGGGCGGCGCGACACGCGTGGGCTATCACGGCGCCTTGCACATCGATCGGCGCGATTTCGATCTGGTCGACAAGACGCTCACACCGGCCGGGGTGCTGCTCGTCGGCTACGACGTCGCGATCGAACTCACGGTCGAGGCGGTCCATTAAGCGCGGTCGAAGACTGCGGGGGTGATCGACACTCCACGATTCGGCGAACCGGAGCCGCGCGGGTTTTCAGGCCGCGACATCCCGCCGGACGACGTCTTCAATCAATGTGTCCGCTGCGGGCTGTGCTTGCCGACCTGTCCGACCTACGTTGAAACGCTGGTCGAGACGTCGGGCCCGCGCGGACGCATCGCGCTGATCAAAGCGGTCGCCGAAGAACGGCTCGATCTCACGAGCCCGGGCTTCGTGCACCAGATGTCCGAGTGTTTGGATTGCCGCGCGTGCGAGGCGGTGTGTCCGTCCGGCGTCGCGTACGGCCGGCTGCTCGAACCGGCGCGCACGCAGATCGTGCGGGCCACCGCCGGGACGCGACCACCGGTCGATCGGCTGGCGCGCGCCGTGCTGCTCGGTTGGCTCTTCTCGCGGCTTGCGAATCTGCGTCTCGTGGCAAGCGTGCTGCGCTGGTATCAGCGTTCGGGTCTGCAAGACGCCGTTCGCAAGAGCGGCATCCTGCGTGCGCTCAAGCTCGCGGAGGCCGAAGCCCTCGCACCGCGCATCTCCGACCACTTCTTCGTGCCGCGCGATCAGGTGTATCCCGCGCGCGGCGCGGCGAAGGCCACCGTCGTGATGCACGCGGGCTGCGTGATGCACGTCGCCTTCGCACCGACCGATGAAGCGACCGTTCGCGTTCTGCAGCGCGCGGGATGCGACGTGCTGGCACCGTCCGGCCAGGGCTGCTGCGGGGCGATCACGATCCATGCCGGCGATCTCGACCGCGGTCGCGCGCTCGCCAAGGCGAACATCGTCGCATTCGAACGCAGCGGAGCGGACTATTACGTCATCAACGCCGCCGGCTGCGGCTCCGCTCTCAAAGAATACGGGCATCTCTTCGTGGACGATCCGGCTTGGCACGCGCGCGCGGTCGCGTTCTCAGCGAGCGTCCGCGATATCACGGAGCTGCTCGACGCACTCGGCCTGGGCCCCGGGCTCGGCGCGCTCCCGTATACGGTCACGTATCAGGATGCGTGTCATCTCGCGCACGCGCAGCGTATCACGGCGCCGCCGCGCCGCTTGCTCGCGCAGATTCCGGGGATCACCCTGCGCGAGATGAACGAAAGTTCGCTGTGCTGCGGGAGCGCCGGGATCTACAACCTCACCCAGCCGGAAATGGCCGGGCGGCTCGGCGCGCGCAAAGCGGAGCGAATCATGGAGGTCACACCCGATCTCGTCATCACCGCCAATCCCGGCTGCGCGATTCAGATGGCGGCGGCGCTGCAAGCGAGCGGAAGTTCCGCGCAGGTCCGCCACATCATCGATTTGCTCGATGAGTCCTACGCGGCGGCTGACGCCGCCCCGGACGCCGCCTCTTAGAGGTCGATCACGCGTTCCGCGTCGTTCAACGCGGCGTCGAGCGTCGGATACACGGAGAAGACTTTGAGCAGTCCGGTGATGCGTAGCAGGCGCAGGATCTGACCTTCGGTCGCGACGAGGCGCACGTCGCCATCGAATTCTTTGGCGCGGCGCTGGCCGCCGATGAGCGCGCCGAGGCCGGTCGAATCGAGGAATTCGAGTTTGGTCAGGTCGACGATCAGCTTATGATCGCCGCGTTCCGAAGCTTCGAGCAGCGCTGCGCGCACCGTCGGCGCGGTGGCGATGTCCAAGCTGCCGGTGAGCTCGAAGACATGCATACCGCCGCTGACGCGGACATGGATCGAGAGATCTTCGTGATGCAAGTTCATGTTCGCTACCCTTCGTATTCGCGCCAGTCGATGATGGAGCCGCTCGGATCGAACCCCACCACGGCACACCCCGCGCGTTCGCGCCATTCCACGCCCGGGCCTTTGACCGCGAATCGGTACACGACGCAAGCATGCAAGCCACTGACGAAGATCTGGTCGACCTCGAATCGCCACGCCGGCCCGTCGCGAAAAAAGCGCGTGAAGTGAGCCACGATCGCATCGCGGCCGCGTAGCGGTTCGCGCCCCGCCTCGCGATACTGCGCCTCGGGCGCGAAGTGTGCGGCAGCGCGCAGGGCATCACCGGTCTGCCACGCGGCGATGAGCGAACGAAGCGCATCCGCGCCGTCGCGCGGCGATGTCTGATCGAAAACGGCCCGGCCTTTGTGGTCCCTGCCAGCGTGAAGCGACGAAGAGTTCTGGGGTGGCTGGACTCGAACCAACGCATGCCAGGATCAAAACCTGGTGCCTTACCAACTTGGCGACACCCCAACGTTGTCGCAGCGACCCCCTATTCCGGGCCGTCTC
>Ga0116226_10000889_pt1 | contig 26058 bp, 22 predicted proteins | sample S1TSphfallax_FD_89692 | JGI IMG/M metagenome (GOLD analysis project Ga0116226, IMG submission 89692) | Host-associated microbial communities from peat moss isolated from Minnesota, USA - S1T2_Fa - Sphagnum fallax MG | ecosystem: Host-associated > Plants > Peat moss > Unclassified | place: USA... | reverse complement strand
TGTGATCGGCCGCATCTTCCACGAATTTGCCGTGACCTTGTCCGCAGCAGTCTTGGTGTCGCTGGTGGTATCGCTGACGACCACACCGATGATGTGCGCACGCCTGCTTCGCCATGAATCGAACGAGCAGCATGGCCGCTTCTACCAGACCAGCGAACGCTTCTTCGTCTGGCTGCTCAGCAGATACGAAGCATCGCTGAACCGCGTCCTGCGCCATCAACCGTTGACAATGCTGGTGATGTTCATCGTCATTGCTGTCAACGTCTATCTATACACAGTGGTGCCGAAAGGCTTGTTCCCGCAACAGGATACCGGCGTGATCCGCGGTTCCATCGTCGCCGACCAATCGACCTCGTTCCAGGCGATGCGTCCGAAGTTGACCGGCTATATCAACATCATCGGCGCCGATCCGGCAGTAGCGAGCGTCGTTGGCTTCACAGGCGGCAGCCAGCGCAATACCGGCATGATGTTCATTACCTTGAAGCCATTGGAGCAGCGCAAAGTCAGCGCCGACATGGTCATCAACCGCCTGCGCGGCAAGCTGGCGAAGGTGCCGGGTGCGCAATTGTTCTTGCAAGCAGCGCAGGATATCAGCGTCGGTGCGCGTGGGTCCAACTCGCAATATCAGTATGCGTTGCAAGGCGACAATCTGGCCGACCTGAACGTGTGGTCACCGAAGATTCTGAAGATATTGCAAGACTTGCCGCAACTGGTGGACGTCAACACCAACCAGCAGGATCGCGGCTTGCAGGAAACGCTGATCATCGACCGCCCAACCGCTGCCAAACTCGGCGTCACCGAGAATGCGATCGACCAGGCGCTGTATGACGCATTTGGTCAGCGTCTGGTATCGGTGATTTATCAGGCGGCGAACCAGTATCACGTCGTCATGGAAGTCGCACCGGAATACTGGCAGCGTCCTGACACCCTGAAAGGCATCTACGTCGCCAATCAGTTGGATCAATTGGTGCCGTTGTCAGCGTTCTCGCATTTCGAGCCAACCAACACGACCTTGAGCGTGAACCATCAGGGCTTCTTCCCAGCGATGACGATTTCGTTCAACCTGCCGCCGAACGTGTCCCTGAGCGATGCCACCAAGGCAGTGGAAAATGCAGTGGCTCACAGCGGCATGCCAAGCACGATCCACGCAAGCTTCCAGGGTACGGCACAGACCTTCCAGCAATCGCTGTCCAGCCTGCCGCTGTTGATTCTGGCGGCGTTGTTCACGATTTACATCGTGTTGGGTGTGCTGTATGAAAGCTATGTGCATCCGATCACAATCCTATCGACGCTACCGTCTGCAGGTGTCGGCGCGCTGCTGGCACTATTGGTATGCGGTACCGACTTGAGCGTGATGGCTTTCATCGGCATCATCCTGTTGATCGGCCTGGTGAAAAAGAATGCGATCATGATGATCGACTTCGCTCTGGCTGCACAACGGCAGGAAGGCAAGACGCCGGTCGAAGCGATCCATCAAGCCTGTCTGCTGCGCTTCCGCCCTATCATGATGACGACGATGGCGGCGCTCCTGGGCGCCATGCCGTTGGCATTGGGCACCGGGACCGGTTCGGAATTGCGCCGTCCGCTCGGTATCACGATTGTCGGTGGCTTGATTTTCAGCCAATTGCTGACCTTGTACACCACACCTGTCGTGTACCTGTATATGGATAGATTCAATACCTGGTGGACGCGCGTGTGGGGCAATTTCCGCAACCGGACACGCAGCGCGAATACGCAGGCACATGTTTGATTTTAAAATTTTGAAAGATCGCCGCAAGCGGCTAATTAGATAGATGACGGAGATGCAATGAAAGTATCCAGGACAATAATCAAGCGTCTGACGCAGGCTGCGCCTCTCGTACTATTGAGCGCATGCGCCGTCGGCCCCGACTACAAGAAGCCAACCGTGGAAACACCGCAGGCGTTCAAGGAAAACACCGACTGGAAAGTGGCGCAACCATCCGATAACGCGTTGCCGACCAAGTGGTGGGAAATCTATAACGATCCAGTGCTGAACCAGTTGGAAGAGCAGGTGCTGGTATCGAACCAGAACCTGGCACAAGCTGAAGCGCAATATCGCGAAGCCAAGGCAGTGGTACGTGGTGCACAAGCGAATTTTTACCCGACCGTGACGGCCAATGTCTCCAGCACCCGTGCAGGCGGTCTGGCTTCGACCAACAAGAGTGCAGCGTCCATCGCATCCGGTTCCGCGGCAGGTCCATCGACAGCAGACGCGTTAAGCATCGCTGCAAGTTGGGAGCCCGATCTGTGGGGCCATGTGCGCCGACTGGTGGAAGCCAATTCCAGCAGCGCGCAAGCCAGTGCAGCTGAGCTCGCGGCGATGCGCTTGAGTTTGCAATCGACCCTGGCACAGAGCTACTTCCAACTGCGTGACCTCGATGCCGATCGCCAGTTGTACGACAAGACGGTAATCGACTACAAGAAGTCGCTACAATTGACGCAAAACCAGTACAACGCTGGTATCGTGCCAAAGGATAACGTGGTCGTCGCCGACACTTTGGTGAAGACAACCGAAGCACAAGCCATCGACTTCGACGCCGCCCGCGCGACAACCGAGCACGCAATCGCGACATTGGTCGGCAAACCAGCATCGACCTTCTCGATTGCGCCGGTTGACCACTTCATCGACACCGCAATTCCGGCGATTCCACTGGGCGTGCCCTCGGCATTGCTGGAACGCCGCCCTGATGTCTCCAATGCAGAGCGCCAGGTTGCTGCGGCGAACGCACAAATCGGCGTCGCCAAGTCTGCCTATTTCCCTAACCTCACGCTGGCAGCCAGCGGTGGTTACGACAGCTCCGGTTTGTCGAAATGGATTTCTCTGCCAAACCGGTTGTGGTCGGTAGGGCCATCCCTTGCAGAAACCTTGTTCGATGGTGGTGCGCGTAGTGCAGCGACCGATCAGGCTGTTGCCACCTACGACGCCAGTGTCGCCAATTATCGCCAGACTGTGCTGACCGGCTTCCAGCAAGTTGAAGATGGCATCGCGTCGTTGCGTATTCTGGAAACAGAATCGAACAAACAATTGGAAGCAGTTACTTTATCGCGTCAAGCCGTTACCTTGACATTGAATCAGTACAAGGCAGGTATCGTCCCCTTCCTCGACGTGATCCCGGTTGAGACAACAGCGTTGAGCAATGAACGCGCCTATGTCGATCTGCTGAGCAAACGCCTGGTATCCAGCGTGCAATTGATCGCGGCATTAGGTGGTGGGTGGGATGTGTCGAAGCTGCCGGATACCAAAGAAGTGGCGAAAGAGAACTGATACCCGGTTGGAAAGTGCCTGAAGGGCGGAGAAGGTTTTTCGCTCCGCCCTGTTTGAAATACAGCTAGATCAGTTTGCGTTCCATCAATTCCTGCTTGATGTAGGCGTAAAACACCGGTGCGGCAATAACACCCGGCAAGCTGAAGAACGACTCCATCACCAACATTGCCACCAGCAATTCCCATGCGCTGGATTTGATTTGCGTACCTATAATTTTCGCATTCAGGAAATATTCCAGCTTGTGGATCAAGACCAGGAAGGCCAGCGAGGCAATGGCGGTATGGAAAGACACGGACATGGCCACCACCACCAGCACCGAATTCGACATCAAATTGCCGATGATAGGCAAGAGCCCAGCGAAAAAGGTCAGGGCAACAAGGCTCTTGGAAAACGGCAAATTGACGCCGGAAATCGGCAATATCACCAGGATATAAATCCCAGTAAAGATCGTATTCAAGCCAGCGATACGTACCTGCGCGAATACAATTTTCTTGAATGCATGAGCCAGATTGGCAACGCGATGCCGCAACGCAGCAGCAAATGGCATATCAGACAGGCGTTGCGAAGTCTTGCTCAAGGCCACCATTGCACCGATGATCATGCCGATGAACACGTGCGCAGCAATGCGGATTGCGCCCTCGCCCATATCCTTGGCTTCCAGTGCATGTCCACGCAGCCAATTTGACAGCATTTCCTTCAAGCTGGTTACGTCTGCCGGTACATAGGCTGAGAGCCATACCGGCAACTGATTGCGCGAAGAGTCGAGCATATCGGCCATGCGTTGCAACATTACCTGCATATTTCCGGCATCGCTACGGAAAAATGTCGCGACCGCCCAAATACCAATCGTCAAAGCGACCACAATGATGATGGCGAGTGTGGCCACAGCAATCAGGCGCGCACGCTCACTACCGATTTTACGTTCCAACAGCGGCGTCAACAGGTGCACTAACGAATAGACGATCAATCCCGAGAACAATGCAGCCAGGAGATTCTTTTCCATGATGAGCCACAATGCCAGCGCGGCCAATACATAGGATGAAGCCTCAACGACTCCGATTTTGCTTTTTTCTTGCATAGCTGCGGCTTTTTTTGCGAGGTTCGTGAGCATTCAATCTCTCTTGGAGCAAGTTTGACATGCGACCACAGAAAATACAGCGATCTGGTTCAAATTCATCTTGTCGGTTAGCGGCATTGCCACGTATTAATCGTACAATATGAACACTAATCTACATGGGGACACAAGCGCAATGAATCAAGACAACGACAATCCAAAATTCGGGCGTTTGTTGATTGTTCTGCTACTTGTTGTCCTATTTTGCGGTGTGCTCACCTGGTTTGCCGAGCGATATCTCGGTGGCCAATAGTTCAAAGCCGTTGCCATACCAGTAAGCGATTATGTGCTGGCATGGCATTATCTGCAAGTAGCCGCAATCCAGCCCTATCGGCCAGCGCCTGTACGGCTTCGATATCCCGAATGCCCATGTGGGCGGCCTGTGCCCGTAGCGAGGCGTCGAAAGCAGCATTGCTGTCGCTGGTGAATTTACCGTCGTAATTGAATGGTCCGTAGATGCAGACCAGCCCTCCGGCACGCACGATATGCGGGAACCCAGCAAACATCTTTTCCACTTGCTGCCACGCCATGATGTGGCAGGTATTGGCGGAAAATATGGCGTCATAACTCCCGATCTGCCAATCGTTATTGCTGACATCAAGCGTCAGTGGCGGCAACACATTCGACAATCCGGCTTCGCCAAGCCATGCATGGATACTCGGATGATTCCCAGGTAAATCACTGGTTTGCCACGTGACATGCGGGAGCTGTTGACCGAAATAGGCCGCGTGCTGCCCGGTACCGCTACCGATTTCCAGTACCCGCATGGGTTCGGTGAGTACTTCACGCAGGATCGTCAGTATCGGTTCGCGATTGCGTTCGCAGGCGGCGGAAAATTGTTTGCTCATGCTTGTGGCTTGACGAGGCCCAGTTCGTTCTTTTCGATTTGTGTGCCGAGCAGATAGGCGTCAACCGTGCCGCCGATCCAACACAGCACGAAGATCCAAAATCCGATGTCGGTAACCAGGCTATGTGGCACGGTATCAAGCATCGTTGCGATTGCCACCGGATCGATTGCCACCGTACCGCTTTCCAGCTTGTCCATCACATAATCGACTTCCTGAAACACGCCACGTATATACAAGATCGTACCTGTCAGGGCAGGGACAAACCACGCCAATCCCCGTGTATGGCGCTTCAGATAGAAATGCCCGACGCCGGGAAAAGCCAGTGCTGACCATAACAGCGCTTTAACGGATTTTTTCATGATTGAGTGTTAAATAAGGAAAGGATATGGCCTGAATCAGGCTGTGCTTTCCCTTCGACCATATCACGATACACTCGTTCCACAGCGGCAGTGCCATTTCCGTGAATAACGTGCATCCAGCGATCCAGCGGTTCCTGAAATGCGTGCCACGCGCGGCCAAAACGCTCATTGAAGCCGCAGCTTCCCCATTCGGCATTGCGCTTCTTGATTTGGGCTGGCGCAAAGAATTGCGTCGGTCGCGGACCGGGCAGGCGTTCACCACTTTTCACCTGATCCCAGTGTGTACCGCCGACCGCGCATGAATACGTCAACTGATCGCCGAAGTAATGATGCAGCCTGCTGCGCAATTGCGCATTGCCGGACATATCGACATAGACCGCTTTCTTGTCCGTTGCCAGCGTATCGATATCGTCATAGGTCACGACTTCATGATAACAACCCATGCCTTTGGTGAAGGCCAGATTCGCTTTTGACGTCAAACCGCTGACTTCACATTGGTCGCGCCCACGCAAGGATAATTGATGCGCAAGGCCATAGGCAGTCTTGCTCGACGCGCTGGACAGGATAACGCGCTTCGCATCGAAAAAGCCGTTGTCGGCCAAGAAGTCATCAAGGATGAAAGACGTGATGAATAACGGACGCAACAACATCATCTGGTCTTCGCGTGCCGCATCGTAGGACGCATCCGCGGCCGTCCGTATGTAATGATTGTAGGCCGGATGCAGACTTTGCCGATGTGCTACACCATCGAAGAAACCAGTTTCACTGATGCGAGTTGGTTGCACGACTAAATAATTCGACATCGGCAGATAGCCGAAATACTTTTCGCCTACCGCAAGCTGCCCGCATTGCGATTTGACGACGGTGGCGAAGCCCCACACAGGAATACGGCCCCAACCTTCTTCGGTTGGGAAGAAATTCCAGTACGACATCGCATCACCAAATGCGCCGTAGGTCACATTGTTCGACGTGAAGGCGAAATGCTCTATGCGCAGCAATACCTGCCCGTCTTCCAGCGTGATGCCATCCAATCCCGGTGCTGGTACAAACTTGCAGGTATGCAGATCGTCACGTTTGACGACGAAATCCCATGTGTTGCCGGTCAAGATCATCTCCTTATACTTCTAAGTCGCGTGCAAGCCGCGATACGCACCAGGATTCAATCCCGTCCATTCCTTGAACGCATGATTGAACGAACTTTGCTCCTGAAAACCGAGCATGAAGGCGATTTCAGCGATGCCGAGTTGACCTTGTTTCAGATAGTCGAGTGCCAGTTCATGCCGCGTCTGGTCGAGCAGCTGCTGGAACGACAACCCCGCTTCCTGCAATTTGCGCTGAAGGGTGCGTTGCGTGACATTCAATTCCTGCGCGATCTGCGGCAGGCGTACGCGGTCTTGCGCCAGATTGCGGCTGATGCTGGCTCGCACCAGCGCGACGATGCCGCCGTCGCTTTCGGCCCGTTGTTTTTCCTTCAGCAATTGCTCGGCATGTTGTTGCAATAACGGGTACATGCCGACATCGGCATTCGGCACAGGCCATTGCAACAAGGCTGCATCAAAACTGGCGTAATTGCGCTCGCAATCGAACAGCACGTCAGCCCCGAAGATGCGCTGGTATTCCATCAAGTCATCCGGTGCTGCATGTGTAAAGTGGATAGGCGCAGGTGGCAGTGGCGCACCTGCCAGCCAGTTGCCGAACACGCGAATTCCGGCGAACACGCTTTCGACCAGATGCCGACTGGCACGCGGATTATTCGGCTGCCAACTGTATTCAGCCAAACCGCCATCAACGTGCAGGGTGGAACGCCCCAGATCATGCGCGAGGCTCTCGAAACGTAGCGTCTGCTGCAGGGCTTGACCGAAATCGCGGCAACTCAGCAGAATCAGTCCATACACATTGTAGGTACCAAGTTTTACACGCTCGCCGACATGCAGGCCGAAATGCGGGTCATGCGCCAGTTGCGCGCCGACTTCCAGCAGGCGCTCGTAATCGTCCGCCGCCAGCGATTCCGGCAAGGGTGACAGCGCACCATGCGGCAAACCCGCCGCCTGCGTCAGTGCTGCGGAGCTGACATCGCGCGCCGCTGCCGCCTCCAGCAAGGGTTGCAGATACGGCCCGGCGACTTGCCTGGCGGCATTCGGTTTGACAATAGCAGCGGATTTACTCGAACTTGGCATAATCGGACAAAGGGATTGGCACGAAAGCGCAATACACGATCTTACTAACGGTCTATCCTTGCAACACTGCCCGGATTTCGATTGGGCAACCTGGAACCTAGAGTATAGCAATCAAGGCACCATACTAGGGCAAATGGAAGAAGCGAAAGGAAACTACGGTGAGACGCTGGAACGGCTGGGGTGACGATACGATAGAGTTTGCGCTGAATCAGGATGCGCTGGACTTCCTGCAGACGCGCATCGGCAAATCGACTGCGCCGCGCGATGCGACGCTGGCCGAAGCCTGCGCGCGCGTTCCAACCAGCCGCCTGCCGCTGCACAAGCTGATCGATACCTCCCCTGAAGTGCGTTTGCGCAATGGCTTGGGCCAGAGCCTGCCGGATTGGCTGAAACTGCGTTATGGCAAGCTCGGTAGCCTGCCGGATGGCGTCGCCTTCCCGGAAACCAGCGCACAGGTGCGTGAATTGTTGGATTACGCCAAAGAGCACCAAATCTCCGTAATTCCTTACGGTGGCGGCACCAGTGTGGTCGGCCACTTGACGGTGCAGGATGGGGGGCGTCCGGTACTGACGATCAATATGTCGCGCATGTCGCGCTTGTTGAATCTGGATCGCACCGCACAGCTTGCGACCTTCGGCGCCGGTGTGACCGGCCCTGATCTGGAAGCGCAATTGCGCGCGCATGGTTACACATTGGGCCACTTTCCACAATCTTTTGAATATTCAACACTGGGCGGCTGGGTCGTCACGCGTTCATCCGGCCAGCAATCGCTGCGTTACGGTCGTATTGAACAACTGTTTGCAGGCGGCAAGCTGGAAGCGCCTTCCGGCACACTTGATATCGCCACCTTCCCTGCTTCCGCCGCAGGCACCGATCTGCGCGAAATGGTGATGGGTTCCGAAGGCCGTTTCGGCATCCTGACAGAAGCAACCGTCCGCATTACGCCGCTGCCGCAACGCGAGGAATTCCATGCAGTGTTCTTCCGCAACTGGGAAATGGCCGAGCAGGCTGTACGTGGGATTGCACAGGCAAAGATTCCGCTGTCGATGCTGCGCTTGTCGAATCCGGTTGAAACACTGACCACCTTGACGCTGGCCGGACACAAAAAACTGATCGGCTTGCTGGAAACCTATCTGGAATGGCGCGGTTGCGAGGAGCAGAAATGCATCCTGCTGATCGGCGCCAGCGGCACGCCTTCCGCAGTCAGCCATGCATTCACGCAGGCGATGCGCGTAGCGCGCCAGCATCGCGGTGTGCATATCGGCCAAACCATCGGCGAAAAGTGGAAGCAGAACCGCTTCCGCAATGTTTACCTGCGCAATGCCGCGTGGGAGCACGGCTATGCGATTGATACCGTAGAAACCGCCGTCGATTGGCCACGCGTCAGCGCGATGATGCATGGCGTGGAACAGGCTGCTACAGCGGCATTGGCGTCGAATGGCGAAAAGCTGCACACCTATACACATCTGTCGCACATCTATGCACAAGGTGCGAGCGTGTACACTACCTTCGTCTATCGTCTCTCTGGCGACTACGAACAAGACCTGCAACGCTGGAGCCGCTTGAAGCGCGCAATTTGCGAAGCAATTGTCGCCAATGGCGGTACCATCAGCCATCAACATGGCGTCGGCACCGATCATGCGCCCTACCTGCACCATGAAAAGACTGGCATGGGGATCGGCGCGATGCGCGAATTGTGCAATTATTTCGATCCTGAAGGCTTGATGAATCCGGGCAAACTGTTGCCCACCACCTGAATTAGTCGAGGATAACGACGATGTGGCAAACGCAATGGCGCAGTCAACTTCCTGAATTACTTGCACGCGAGTGGGATGTGATCGTGGTTGGCGGCGGCATTACCGGCGCAGGGATCTTGCTGGAAGCGGCGCGACGCGGCTTGCGTGCGATACTGGTCGAACAACGCGACTTTGCCTGGGGCACATCGAGTCGCTCTTCCAAGCTGGTGCATGGCGGCCTGCGTTACATCAAGGAAGGCAAACTGCTGTTGACACGCGATTCGGTCAAGGAACGCGAAAACCTGATGACGGAAGCACCAGGGTTGGTCGATCCGCAATCGTTCGCCTTCGCCGACTACGAAGGCCGCAAGCCGGGACGCTGGATGTTTGCCGCAGGCTTGGCGATCTATGATTGGATGGCTGGATCGAGCAGCCGCCATTACTACCCGGCGGGTGAATTTCGCATGCTTGCGCCGCATATTCCTGAAAAGGATTTGAAAGGCGGCCTGTGCTACACCGACGCCAAGACCGACGATGCACGTCTGGTCATGCGCGTATTACAGGAAGCCGTGCAAGCGGGCGGCGTTGCCGTCAACTATATGGCCGTGACTGGTCTGCTGCGCGACGCCACATCTAACAACGTGAATAGCGTCACAGTAACCGATGCATTGATCTCCGCTCGCTATCAGGCACGCGCCAAGGTCGTCATCAATGCCACCGGCGCATGGGCCGATGGTTTGCGCAAGCTGCAGGGACAAGCCCCGAAGCTGCGCCCCTTGCGCGGCAGTCACCTGACCCTGCCGCAATGGCGCTTGCCAGTCGCACAGGCGGTCAGCCTGATGCATCCAGCAGATGGCCGCCCGGTTTTCATTTTCCCGTGGGAAGGCGTGACATTGGTTGGCACCACGGACGTCGATCACAGCGAAAACCTGCAAGTCGAAGCAGCGATCACGCCGCAGGAAGTGTCTTACCTGATGCAGGCCCTGCACTTCCAATTCCCGCAACTGGCGTTGACGCTGGATGATGTCATTGCGACCTATGCGGGTGTGCGCCCGGTTATCGATACCGGCAAGGCCGATCCGTCGAAGGAAGGCCGCGATCACGCCGTGTGGTTGGAAGACGGTTTGCTGACCGTCACGGGCGGCAAGCTGACGACGTTCCGCTTGATCGCACTCGATGCATTGAAGCACGCAGCGGCGATGCTACCGGGATGGCATGCAAATTTGGATGCGCAACCAATTTTCAGGGAAAGCAAGCCGCTGCCACACAACCTCGGCTTGAACACCTACCAGACGCAGCGGCTGCAAGGCCGCTATGGCGCTGCAGCAGTTGAATTGATCGCTTGCGCCCACGGCGGCGAACTGGAAGTGATAGGTGGCACCGATACGCTGTGGGCGGAATTGCGCTGGTGCGCACGCAACGAAGCTGTGTTACACCTGGAAGATCTGCTGCTGCGACGTACACGCCTCGGCTTGCAATTGCGCGGTGGCGGCATCGACGAGATGGCACACATACGCAAAATCTGCCAGACGGAATTGCGCTGGAGCGACGATCAATGGAAAGCTGAAGAAACCGCGTATTTCGCGCTGTGGCAGCGTTGCTACCAATTGCCGTCACGCGAAAGCATCCCCGCCTGGCAGCACGCTGCCTGAGTTCCATCGCACTGAAAGCCTCTCATGCCTGACGACTTGATCCTCGCCATCGATAACGGTACGCAAAGCATACGCGCCTTGCTATTCGACCTGAACGGCAATCTGGTGGCGAAATCGCAGGTGATGCTGGAAGCATATTTTTCCGAGCAGCCCGGCTGGGCCGAGCACGATGCGGATGAATACTGGCAAGCCTTGTGCGAAGCCTGCCATGGCTTATGGTCGCAACCGGGAATCCGGCGCGAAACGATCAAGGGCGTCGCCGTGACCACACAACGTGCAACGATGATCAATCTGGACAAGAACGGCAAGCCGCTGCGCCCCGCCATCGTCTGGCTCGATCAGCGTCGCACCGACGATGTGCCGCCCATCGGCAAGTTATGGCAAACCGCATTCAAACTGGCGCGTGTCGATGGCACGATCAATTTTTTCCGTACCGAAGCGGAGTCGAACTGGATCAAGTCCAATCAGCCGGAAATATGGGCAGCCACAGATAAATTCATTATGCTGTCAGGCTACTTGAACTACCGGCTATGCGGCAAAATGATCGATTCCATCGGCTCGCAAGTCGGCTATGTGCCGTTTGATTACAAGCGCCTCGCCTGGGCTGGCACACGCGACTGGAAGTGGCAAGCCCTGCCAATCACCAGATCGATGCTGCCGGATTTGGTGGCACCGGCAACGGTGATGGGTGCGGTAACTGCTGAAGCGGCAGCTGCGACCGGCATTCCACAAGGTTTGCCGCTAATTGCTGCCGCTGCCGACAAGGCGTGCGAGGTGATCGGTTCGGGTGGCCTTGAGCCGCATATCGGTTGTCTGAGCTATGGCACGACGGCGACCATCAACACCACCAGCAAGCGTTATCTGGAAGTCACCCCGCTGATTCCGCCCTACCCCGCAGCGATACCCGATGCATACAGCACCGAGGTGCAAATCTTCCGTGGTTACTGGATGGTCAACTGGTTCAAGGAGCAATTCGGCCATCGTGAAAAATCGCTGGCGAATTCGCAAGGGGTATCGACGGAAAGCCTGTTCGATGAGCTGGTCAATCAAGTGCCACCTGGTTCGATGGGCTTGATGCTGCAGCCATATTGGTCGCCCGGCATCAAGATTCCCGGCCCGGAAGCGAAAGGCGCCGTGATCGGTTTTGGCGATGTGCATACGCGCGCGCATCTGTATCGTGCGATTCTGGAAGGCTTGGCGTATGCGCTGCGCGAAGGCAAGGAACGCATCGAAAAACGTAGCGGCGTGCCGATCACGTCCTTGCGTGTATCCGGCGGTGGTTCTCAAAGCGATGCGGCAATGCAGTTGACTGCGGATATCTTCGGGCTGCCTGCAGCGCGCCCACATGTGTATGAAACCTCCGGCCTCGGTGCTGCGATTGATGCCGCCGTCGGCCTCGGCTTGCATGCCGATTTCAAAACCGCGATGGCAAAGATGACACGCTTGGGACGTATATTTGAACCAGTGCCGCAGAATCGCAAAATCTACGATGAGCTCTATCATCGCGTGTACAAGAAAATGTATGCACGACTGCAGCCGCTGTATCGCGATATCCAAAAGGCAACCGGTTATCCAAAAGCCAATTAGCACCTCAATATGAAGTCCGATGACCGCACACAAAGTGTTGCGGATCGTCGCTTTTCTACAGCGCGGCAACAGCCTCATTGCCACTCAGCGATATACTGAAAGTCATCTGTTCATTCAACATTACGTTGAAATGGGGAGTGCGCGCAACAGATTTTGCCGTCGTTAACATTTTGTTGCCAACAATAAACTAAAATGTGAGAAACACTTGTTCGTTTGCCTGCGAACCGCCCTTGCCCTGAATTTATCGGAGGTTAGGCATACATGTACTCACTTCTGCCTGCTTTAGTAGCATCCATCTTCCTCGGATACGGTGTATTCGTCGCATGTGCCCAGGGTTTTACCCGTGTCGGCACGAGTTTCTTCGTCCTTTGCATGACATCTGCCATGTGGCAGGGTACCTGGGCCGTCTTGTTCCAGGTACATGATCCGCATCTGGCGATGTTTCTGGTCAAGCTCGGCTATCTGCTGATCCTGTTCCTGCCTACCAGCTTGTATCACCTGCTCACTGAAATCTCGCTGAAGGAAAACGAGCGGCGTTATGTCTATGTGTCTTATGGGGTGGCAGCCATACTGGCAACGACACTGTTGACCAGCAATTATTTCGTCAGCGGCTATTACGATTACTTCTTCGGCCTGTATCCGAAGGCTGGCTTGCTGCATCCCTTGCATGTATTGCAAACAGTGGTCGTGGTCAATCGCGGCTTATACATCACCTGGCGCCAGCAACAGAACGCGAACGCGAATCGCCGCCTCAAGCTGCGTACCTGTATCGGCGCAGTGCTGACCTACTTCTTCGCCGCCATCGATTACCTCTGCAATTACGGTGTCGAGTTTTATCCTCCGGGCGTGATCTTCATCGCCATCAGCCTGGGCATCTTCACGATTGCGATCGTCCGTTACGACATACTCAATCCACTGGCGATTGCGGCAACCGTGGCACACGAAATGCGCACGCCCTTATTGTCGATACGCAATCAGGCACGCGGTATCGAGCGTGACCTGCCCTTGCTGCTGCAAGGTTACGAGAGCGCTGTCAAAGCAGGCTTGGTCGAACCCAGTATCCGGCCGAGCACAATGAAATTCCTGTCGTCAATCGGTGGCACGATCACGCACGAGGTAGATCGCGCGAACAATGCCCTCGATATGATGCTGGCCTCGCTCAAGATGGACAAAATCGATACCAGCACCTTCACCTTCCATTCGATAGAATCCTGCGTGAATGAAGCGATCAACCGCTACACCTTTGACCCCGGCGAACGCGCCAAGGTGACCGTGGGCGAATTGATGGATTTCGAGTTTTATGGCTCGGAAACCTTATTGACGATGGTGATGTTCAACCTGCTGAAGAATGCGCTATACGCAATCAAGGCGGCAGGTAAGGGAGAGATCAGGATTTCAACGATCCTGACACCGACCTTTAATACGGTGTGCTTCACCGACACCGGTACAGGGGTGTCGAGCGATGCCCTGCCGAAGGTGTTCGACCCCTTCTTCACAACAAAGAAAAGCGGCGGCAGCGGGATAGGACTGGCGTTTTGCCATCGGGTGATGACCAGCTTCGGTGGTTTTATCCGTTGCGAGTCGGTGTCGGGCAAGTTCACAACCTTTACGCTGGAATTCCCGGTTCTGGAAAATAGGAGCGGCGCTGGAAACACCGCTCCAAATCAAGCGAATCAAGCGAATGTGAGTCAAACATCGGTAACAAATACCATGACTCCTCCGAATGAAGCATAAGTCTCCTCGTTGTCCTTTAGGTTGAGTTTAGCTTACGGCAGCGACTTCAGCTTTTCCGCATCAGCTTGATACAGGCGGACTTTGGCGATCACTTCCGCAGGCAGCTTCTGTATCTTCTTCTTGAAGTCGGCAAATACGATTTGCTGCGTGCCGACCGATACCAGCTGCCCTTCAACAAAGAAGCGGAACAATAACGAGAACGAACATTGCTTGACCGCGAAGGTGTTGACCTCGCACTCTATCCGCTGAAACGCGAAAGTTTCATGGATATAGTTCTGCCGTGCTTCCTTGGTGACGAACACACCAAGCGATTGCAGCATGTCCGGCGCAACGCACTCAAAGAACCATTTTTCGCGGCAAATACCTTGCCACTCAAAATAGCGGGCGAAATAGATATTGCCGGTGGCGTTGGAATCTTTCAAATAGACATCAAAACCATGCCGGAATACCTTGTCTTGCCCAACTCGTTCGATCAATGCCAAGCTTTTTGGCGACAAAGTCGATGTCATATCGAGGGACAATTCTTCCGATTGGCGAAGTGCAGTAGCAGTCATGATGAGCTCCATAAGTCAAAAAGATGTAGATAACAAAACACTCTTGTGTCACCTCAACACATCAAGGTGGCAATTTCATTGTTATCGCTATCTTTCAACCGATGCAATAGAACTACGCAATGAAACTTGGTTATAAATTCAATTAACCATCAATTCGATGCAAATAGACGAAGAATTAACATCCTCCCTGTCAAAAAAGGAAGAATTTACAATGCATTTACATGATATTCACGAACCATATAACTGATATTTGAAATCTAAAGTGGCGATATAACGAACATCTCCCTATACTTGCACCTGTCTCCTCCATGTCGCTCCTCCTTAGACATGGATTTAAGCCCGCACACTGTTGCGGGCTTTTTTTTGCTGTATTCCAGGTAACAAATGCCAACAGGCTGGGATTGGCTTAGCGGTAGGTAATTGCCTTACTACCAGGCAAATTTTCCAGATGCGCGTAGTTATTCAGATAACTCAAGCTGATGCGGGGAGCTTGTTGACCATCGCCGCCTGCTTGGAACATCAGCTTGGTCACGGCACTATTGACCAAAGACCAATTCAGTTGCGCCACATTCTGGTCCGGCAAACCCAGTACGGCCTGGCACAATGCCGAAATCGTGCCTCCTGATGTGAAGACGACAATACGTTGCGATGCTTCTTCGGCTTGCATCAGACGGTGCAGCGCAGTTGTGCAACGTTGGCGGAACGCTTGCCAGCTTTCGTTGTACTCATGATCGAACTGGCCGCCCATCCAGCGCGCCATGCCTTTCTCGAACTCCTGCTGAAACACGCGCTTGGCATTGTCGTGGGTGGCGAGGAAGCGTTTGACTTCCTTGGGGTCAGCAAATTCTGGACGATGCCGACGCATGATTTCATCGTGATTGTATTCGTTGAAGCCGAGATCACTTTCCCAGTTCGGTACAACCGAAAGCTCGGCCATGCACGCCTGAGCGGTTTGTCGATGCCGCTCCATGCCACCTGTGACGACGCGGTCGAAACGCTGACCACAGCGCACGAACCATGTCCCGAGTATCTTTGCCTGCTCGATGCCGAGTGGGGATAGCTGATCGTAGTTGTCGCTGCCGAACGAAGCCTGCCCATGCCTTACCAGGAATATCTGACCCATATCATTGGAAATCCGCGATTGACCGCAGTCACGATACCGGAAATTTCCGGTATGTGCTCCAAAAAATGAACTTAAAGCTCAAGAGACGCGGCTATGGCGAGGTAGTTTTGCGGCGAGATAGTCGTGCTGATCAGCCAGCACATTGCGACCGCTCAGGATGAAATGCTCGTAGCGGCAGGGAATATACGGTGCATAGATCAAGGGACGGAATTCATGCACCAGGTGCGAACCCTTCTCCTGGTTGCATTGCTTGCAGGCGGTGACGCAATTCATCCAGGTATCCAGGCCGCCGCGTGTGCGTGGCAGGATGTGATCGCGTGACAGCAGGTTGCGGGTGAATTTCTTGCCGCAGTAAGCGCAGGTGTAGCGATCGCGTTTGAACAGCAGATCGTTGTTGTCGCCAAGAGGAAGTACCGCACGCAGCTTGCGCGCCATGATTTCGCTACCGGCAATCGCGATGATGGGTTTGACGACAATGCGCGATTGGATGCCAGTCTTCGCATAACCGCCACGGAAAATGAAGTCACGCTGGCCCAACTCCCACGCTACCTTGCCGATTGCGTAGTAGTGGATCGCATCTTGCGGCGGTATCCAGTCGAATGGATTACCGGCGATGTCGAGTACCAGGATATGCGCGTTCATCACTTCTCACGGTCACGTCACGAGGACGATTTATCAGTGTCGAATGAAGCCGTCAATTTCAGCTATTACAGTCTAAACCATCTGAGTAATCGATGTTTTTATCGACGAATTCTTAATAGTTTCTATGACTGTAACACTGTATGCACATCCTGTGTAGTGGTGTGTAGCAAATGCTCGCTTTATGGCAATGGGATTACAGAATCCCTGTAATTCCGGCATAAACGCCGAATCCGGCAGAAACGAAAATGATTGCCGCAACGACTGCTGCGTAAGCTCCTTGCAGGCGATAAGGTTGCGGCAAACGGCGCGCCAGCAGATATAGAAAACCGAGTACTACTGGCAACAAGAGCGCATTCATGACCTGTACGCCGACACTCAGATTGACCAGATCGGCACCAGAAGCGACGATAATGCCGCCGATCACCAGTGATAAGGCGAAGATGCCATAGAACCAGGGTGCTTCCTGCGGCGTATGGTTCAGCGAATGCTTGGTGTGCAATATTTCGCCCAGGGTACGAGCTGCGGTCAAGGTCACGACAATGGTCGCAACCAACGCCGAACCGATCATGCCGAGCGCGAACAATAACTTGCCCGTCCCCTGCCCCAATATTGGCGTGATCGCTTGTGCAATCTGCTGCACGGTATTCAGTGGCGCGCCTTGATTGCTGTTGCCCAAGGTAGCGGCAGTAGCAACCAGTACTGCCGCCATGATCACCTGCGTGATGACCGCACCTATTGCGGTATCCCAACGCGCTACGCGCAGATCAGCCACAGTCAGCTTCTTTTCGACGACGGACGACTGCTGATAGAACACCATCCACGGCATGATCACCGCACCGATATTGGCGGCTGCCAGATACAGGTAATTACTGTCATGCCAGGGAATCGCCATCGAGCCGGACAGCATTTCCGATGCCGCAGGTTGTGCCTTCCAGGCGACCAGCAGGAACACCAGTTCAAACGCACCGATTGCGAGTGCGATCCGCTCTACGGACAAGTAAGACCCCGTCACCGCCATCAGCACCAGGCCGGATACGACAATCAGCATCGTCAACCACGCCGGTACGCCAAACAGCAAACCGACGCCAGCCAAGCCGCTCAACTCCGACAGCAACGCGCCGATACACGCCACCACCAAGGTGCCGACCGACAACCACGCCCAACCGCGCCCGAAATAGTCCTGAATCAGATCGCCATGCCCTTTGCCGGAGACAATGCCAAGGCGTACCGTCAACTCCTGCACCACGAATAACACCGGCACCAGTACCAATTGCAGCAGCAACAAGCGATAACCCCATTGCGCACCGCTCTGTGCTGCTGTGATGACAGAGCCAGCGTCGGTATCAGCCAGCATCACCACCAAGCCTGGCCCCGCAACCGCGAGAAAACGCGTCCAGCGCGAGCGCCCCATGCTGGGCGAGGATGGCATGAGAGGAACGGTAGTATCGATCATTGCGAACTCCAAAAGACAGCGACAACCAGCAGCGGCAGTTGCAGCAGCTACGCCGACTGTTTTCACATCAGCTTTGATTTCATTGTAAATGATAATGATTACTATTTACAGATGAATTTACGATATTCTTGTAACTAAATATGGATGATGTGTACGTACGACTGACAACTTCTCCTGCCTAGCAATGGAAATGCGCGACAATAAGATTTCCCACCACTCCACGCACGCGGGGAGAACCATGACTACGCGCAATTGGGTTAAACAGGCAGTGCGCATCATCGAGGCCGACTTCAACCGCTCAGCGGACACGCACCTGATTCCGTTGAAGCTGCCCGCATTTCCGGGCATCGACCTCTACCTGAAAGATGAATCCAGCCATCCGACCGGCAGCCTGAAGCACCGGCTGGCGCGCTCGCTATTCCTGTATGCACTATGCAATGGCTGGATACACGAAGACACAACCGTCATCGAAGCATCAAGCGGTTCGACAGCGGTATCAGAAGCCTATTTTGCGCGCTTGCTGAACCTGCCCTTTGTGAGTGTGATACCGCGTTCCACCTCACCGGAAAAAATCGCGCTGATCGAGTTCTATGGCGGGCGCTGTCACCTGATCGACGAAGCCAGCAAGGTCGGCGCAGAGGCGCAGCGACTCGCCCAGGAAACCAGCGGCCATTTCATGGATCAATTCACCTATGCCGAACGCGCTACCGACTGGCGCAGCAATAACAATATTGCCGAGTCGATCTTTACGCAGATGCGGGAAGAGCCGCATCCGGTGCCGCATTGGATCGTCTGTGGTGCAGGCACAGGTGGCACGTCGGCCACGCTCGGTCGCTACGTGCGTTACCAACGGCACACAACGCAAGTCTGCGTGGCCGATCCAGATCATTCCGTCTTCTTCGATTACTACAAGGATGGCGACAATCGCATCACCGCGCCTTGCGGTTCACGCATCGAAGGCATAGGACGTCCACGCGTCGAACCCTCATTCGTGCGCACCGTGATTGATGCAATGGTGAAGGTGCCGGACGCTTACTCACTGGCAGCCTTGCGCTATCTGGAGGAAGTCATGGGCCGCAAATGCGGTGGCTCAACCGGAACCATCTTTTGCGCGACCTTATCGCTGGCGGCAGAGATGCGTGCCAAGCGTGAGCAAGGCTCTATCGTCGCGATCCTGTGCGATGGTGGTGAGCGTTACCTGCACAGCTATTACAACGATGAATGGCTGACTGCCAATGGCTTCGATATCGCAGCGCCGACAAACGAGATACGCGTATTCGCGAGCAATACCGCAGCGACGGCATGGCCGCTGCAAGCAGAACGATTGTAGGGAAAACTACTTGGTTTCGGTACGATACTGATAGAACTTGGTATCCACCGTCAGCACGGGGAAAGCAGCAGGCAGTTGATCCTTGCGGATTTCGACGAAACTGTTCTTCTCATAGAAACGGTGCGCCGCCAGATATTTAGCCGTCGTACCGAGTAGCACTTCGGCGACGCCTTGCTCACGCGACCAATCGAACAAGGTGTTCAGCAAACGTTGCGCAACACCATGCTCCTTACCGCGATAAGCGGCATTGACGAACATCTTGCGCAACGCGCCCTGCGCATTGCCGATGTCCAGCAGCGAGATCGTACCTACAACAGTATCGCCGTCCAGTGCCACCCAGAAATTGCCTTTACCGCGCTGGTAAAAGCCGGGGATATCAAGCAGATCAGGCTGATCATCCAGCGTAATCGGAATACCGAATTCCGCTTGCTGGATAGGAAGAATCGTCGCCACCACGCCGTCGCCATATTCGGAAGCGAAGCGCTGAATAGCGATCACAATGTATTTTCCGTCGGAGGACGAATCACAGTCTTTGCGTTCAGGCTAACTTTTGACGACGACTTGCGGCGCTCGCTATGTTTGACGGCGACGTTGATCAGGCGCTGATGCAATACTTCGCGCTCCAGATCGTTGGAATGCAGCAGCTTCAGCAACACCTTATCCGGCACGCAGGTATAGCGGCGACGGTTGGTGCGCATATCGACGGTACGCCAGCCCTTTTCGATAAACCATTCCCACTGCTCATCGCTGATGGGGAATTTCAGGCGTATGCGGAAGGCATCGCGCACGATATTGCTGCCGATTTGCGGCTTCGGGCCAGCCGGCAGCGTCGCGCGTTCCACGCGAATCTTCAGCAATGTCCTGAGTGAATCTTTTACGTTCATGGTATTCGGATTATTTTCCAGTCCTTGCAGCGGTCGTACGACAAACGCAGACGGTGCAGGCTCTTATTTTCCCCCAGCATGTATTGACGCATATCTTTGCAATAAAGACAAGGCAATACACAATTTCATACTCGAATTTTAACAAATTCCTATAGATGAATGGTTCTACACAGGCTTAATGATACTGAGTGGCAACTGTACGGTAAATTCCGAGCCACGCCCCTCCACGCTGGAAACGGCGACTTGCCCACCATGCAGCGACACCACCATCTTCACCAGATACAAGCCGATACCGGTGCCGGAAATACCGGAAACATTGGCACCGCGATGATAACGCTCGAACATATGCGCCATATCAGCTTCCGGGATACCGATGCCGTTGTCGCGCGTAATGATGACAGCTTGATTGCCTTCAATGGCGGCTTTGACACTGATCAACCCACCGTTGGGTGAATACTTGATTGCGTTTGATAGCAGGTTGCTGAAGACCTGGAATAGCAAATGTTGATCGCCAGAGATTTCGCTCAAGGATGGCGAATAACTTTCGTAAATCTGCACACCCGGAGAAATCTCGCGATGCAGATGACAGACATCGTGCAGCAGACGCGTCAGGTTGATATTGGTCGGATGAAAATACAGGCTGGGATCGCCATCGAACAGGCGCGACGAGGTCAGCAGGTTGTCGATCACACTGGTCATGCGCAATACCGCATTGCGGATTTTTTCTGCACGTTCGCCGATCTGTACAGGCTGCAATTCCTCTTTCATCTTCTTCAGCCTTTGCGCGTGACCATCGATAATGGTCAGCGGCGTACGGAATTCATGCGATGCCATCGACAGGAAATTGCGCTGCAAGGTCGCCAGACGTTTTTCGTATTGCAGCTTTTCTTCCAGCATCGACGCCTGCTGGATCAAGCCACGCTGGCTTTGCGCCAACTCCACGGCGTTATTGCGAAACACCGCCACTGCGCGCGCCATCTCGCCGATTTCATCGTTGCGCTTGCTGCCGCGGATTTCGATATGCAGATTATTCGCTGCCAAGGTCCGCATCTTCTGCGCCAGGTCCAACAGGGGCCGCGAAATCGAACGCGTGATGTACTGGATCACACCGATCATGCTCAACACTGCCAACAACAACGCGCCGAAAATCAGGCGGCGCGCATATTCATGTGTAGTCGCTGCCAGGTTGCTGGCTGCACCCGCACCTTCGACAGTATGCGACGTCAATTCGCCCAAGGTGTCACTGGCCTTGCCATAGGCGATACGCGACGCCTCCATATAGATCGCCGTGCCGCTTTCTTTTTGCCCGCTACGCGAGAGCTTCAATACTTCGTTGGAGATTGCCTTATACGCCGTCCATTGCATGGCAAAGCGCGCATACAGCACTGACTCATTCTGGCCTTGCGGGATCGCTTCATAACGCTTTTCTGCAAGGGCAATCTGGGTTTCAAGCGATGTCACTTCGCGGTCAATGCTGCTCATCGCTTGCGGCGTGGCCGCGAGTAAATGACTGGCCTCGGCAGCACGATAATCGGAGGTGTAATTATTCAAGTCGCCCAACACACGCGTGCTTTGCAACCAGTGATCGCGTATATCCACCGACACCTCGTTGACGCTGCCGAGTTCGTTCAGGCTGAATAATCCGAGGAAGACCAGAAGCGACAGCAGGGACAAATACACTGCCGACAGTTGCACTTTCAACGAGTGCTGCTGAATCATATTGCGTTAACGCTCCATGTTATACTCGACGCGAGACCCTCACTGAGTCTTTTCACTCGATAACTCGTCTATTTTCCACTACTCAATCGTCACATTATGTCAGAAGTCAAAAAGCATATTCTGTGCATTGAAGACGACCGCGAAACCGCCAATCTGCTGGCAGAGGATTTGATCGAAAGAGGCTTTGAAGTCAGCCTTGCCGCCGATGGGCATGAAGGACTATCAACCATCCTCTCCAAACACCCCGATCTGGTGCTGTGCGATATTAACATGCCGGTCATGTCCGGCTTCGAGGTATTGGAAAAGCTGACGGCGATTGCACCACGCTTTCACGACATGCCTTTCATCTTCCTGACTGCATTGCGCGACCGGGAAGACGAGCTGAAAGGCCGCACATTGGGCGCAGATGACTATGTGACCAAGCCCATCGATTTCGATGTGTTGGCGACCATCATCAATGCGCGGCTGTCGCGCGTGGCGCGCATCGATATCTGGAAGCCGACTGTTGATTTGAATGCACGTGAGATCGATACGTTGACGTGGTCGGCACGTGGCAAAACGTCAGACGAAATCGCACAAATCCTTGGATTGACCAAGCGCACGGTGGACTTTCATCTGGATAGCGCACGCGGAAAATTAGGCGTCGCGACACGTACGCAAGCCGTCGTGAAGGCGGTGACGGGCCGCCTGATCGAACCGTGATGGTTCGATCAAGCTTCCATTCTCTTCAGGCTGATTAATTACCCGATGGCGCGCTGTTGGATGGCGTGGAAGGCGCTGGCGCAGAACCACCACCAGTACTGCCACTGGTGCTGGGTGCTGCAGGGGGCGCTGGTGTATTACCCTGCGTAGTTGGAGCAGCAGGCGGATTGCCCGGTGTCGATGGTGCTGATGGCGTCGGTGCCGCTGTTGCAGGTGGTGCAGCAGGCGCTGCCGTTGGTGGTGTCGGCTGCGTTGACGTATTTGATGGCGCAGTCTTGCTCGGCCCAGTATTCTTCGGTGCCACCTTGCCAACAGTGCCAGCCGTTGCCGGGTTACTTCCACTTTGCTGCACAGGCGCTGGTGCTTGTGTACCCGCTACTCCCTGCCCACTAGCTGCTTGCTGGTTCGCATTTGCTGCCTGCGCATTCGCTGCCGTTGGCGCAGCATTTACAGCCGCGGCCTGCTGCGACTGTGGCACTACCTTGCTGGTTGTGGTGCGGGTAATCGGCGTAGCCTTGATGGGTACACCGGCAGGAATAATCGGGAAGCGTGGCTTGCCCGGCGTCAATGCAGGTGGTTGGCCGCCGACTGCTGCAGCAGCAGTCGGTTGCGTATTCTTCACTGTAGCCAACACCGGAGGCGGCGCGCCCCAGGCTGTCATGCAAGCAGCGACCCCACAAGTGAGTATCAAGCCACTACGTAAAATACGTAAGGTACGCATCGTCCAGGCTCCTACCATCAATCGTCAAACCATTCGCCGCGTGTTACACCGAGTACGCGACTGGCTTGCTCTGACATCACTGGCTTTTCCTTTTGCAGGAACAGCGTTTGCAATGCAGGCACCACGACCAACAACAGAATCGGGCCGATCAGCAAGCCGCCGACTACCACCGTCGCCAATGGTCTTTGCACTTCACTACCGATACCATGCGACATCGCCGCTGGCAGCAGGCCGATACAGGCGGACAACGCCGTCATCAACATCGGACGCATACGCTGCTCAGCTGCATGATACATCGCATCCAGACTATTCATGCCACTACGACGCGTCTGGTTGTAGTAGGTGATGACGAGAATGCCGTTCATCACCGACACACCGAACAGCGAAATGAAGCCAATCGCCGCCGATACGCTGAATGGCAAGCCAGTCAGGTACAAACCAAGGATGCCGCCGCCAATCGCAAACGGGATACCCGCCAGAGTCAGCAAACTATCGCGCAGCGAATTGAACAAGCCGTATAGCAGCACCAGGATCAGTGCCAGACTCAAAGGAACGACGATGGACAGGCGTTTCTGCGCCTGTTGCAAGTCCTCGAACTCACCCGCCCATACCATGCGATAACCGCTGGGCAGCTTGATGTTCTTCGCGATACGCTCCTGCGCTTCAGCAACGGTGCTACCAAGGTCGCGACCACGTACGCTGAACTTGATCGGGATATAGCGCTGCGTCGTTTCGCGATAGATATACGATGCACCTGTATCGAGCGTAATCGTCGCCAGATCACGCAGCGGAATATAGGCCGTTGTACCGCTCGCGGTTTGATAACCGACCTTCACGTTACCGATTGCCTCGACCGAATTGCGCTGCTCTGCGCCGAGACGCACCGTCAGGTTGAATTGGCGATCACCTTCCAGTACGGTGGTTGCCACTGTACCGCCCAATGCCGCCTGAATCACGGTATTGACGTCGCCGGTATTCAAGCCATAACGCGCCGCTTTTTCACGATCGACCTTGATGTTCAAGTTAGGCTGACCCAACACGCGGAAGATGCCGAGGTCGGCAACCCCCTTTACATCCTTCATCTGATCCTGCACCTGATCGGCGAGCTTTTCCAGCGTCTCCAGATTTGGCCCCATGATCTTGACCGAGTTCGCGCCCTTCACGCCGGAAATCGCTTCCTCCACGTTATCCTGGATGTATTGCGAAAAGTTGAAATTCACGCCAGGCAATTCATCTGAGAATTCCTTTTGCAGAATCGCGGTCAGCTTATCCTTGGTCAGGCCATTTTCCCATTGGTCATAAGGCTTCAAGGGTACGAACAATTCGACGTTCGAGAACGGCGAAGCATCGCTACCGTTATCAGGACGGCCGTGTTGCGACACGACGGTGATGATTTCCTTGTGACGCAACAGGATTTCACGCATCTTGCGCGTCGCTTCAGTACCGGCATCGAGCGACATCGTCATCGGCATCGATGCGCGTATCCAGTAGTTCCCTTCTTCCAGCGCAGGCATAAATTCGGAACCGAGGCGTGTCGCCAGCAAGCCGCAAATCAAGAGGAAAATCATACCCATGGCGACCATGATTTTGCGATTGTTCAGCGACCACTTCAGCACTGGGCTGTAAGCTTTACGTACGCCACGCACGAGTAGCGTTTCCACTTCTTCGATATGCTTGGGCATCATGATCGAGGCCAGCACCGGCGTAATCGTAAATGTTGCAATCAACGCACCCGCCAAAGCATAACCATAGGTACGCGCCATCGGGCCGAAGATTTGACCTTCCACGCCCTGCATCGTGAACAATGGCACAAACGCGGCAACTGTGATCGCCACCGAGAACAGCACCGCACGGTCAACCTGCACAGCACTGATGTAAATCATGCGCAGGCGATTGGTCCACGAGGTTGGCCCTTGTGCGTGATGCGCAGTCGGGTCTGCCCCCAATTGACCTTCGGCCAGATCTTCCAGCATCGATCGCTTGGCTTCCTTGCTGGCCTGGAAATTGCGGAAGATGTTCTCCACCAGAATCACCGCCGAATCGACGATGATGCCGAAGTCCACCGCACCTATCGATAGCAGGTTCGCGTCCTCACCCTGCATCACCAGGATGATGATGGAGAACAGCAGCGCGAATGGGATATTGACGCCGACGATGATCGCACTGCGCAGGTCGCCAAGGAATATCCACTGGATCAGGAACACCAGCAGGCAACCGAAAATCAGGTTGTGGAACACCGTATGCGTCGTCACTTCGACCAACGAGGTGCGGTCGTAATAAGGCGTGACCTGCACGCCAGCTGGCAGCGTGCCATCGTGATTGATCTTTTCGATTTCCGCCTTGATCTACGGCACGATGTCGTTCGTGTGCTGCGTGCGGCCCATCACGACAATCGCCGCCGCGACGTCGTCTTCATGATCGCGGCCAGCAATACCCA
>Ga0116226_10000888_pt1 | contig 26091 bp, 27 predicted proteins | sample S1TSphfallax_FD_89692 | JGI IMG/M metagenome (GOLD analysis project Ga0116226, IMG submission 89692) | Host-associated microbial communities from peat moss isolated from Minnesota, USA - S1T2_Fa - Sphagnum fallax MG | ecosystem: Host-associated > Plants > Peat moss > Unclassified | place: USA... | reverse complement strand
GAAATCTTGCGGACCCAGGCGGAGTTGCTGGAGCGGCCGCTTGCCCCCGGCGTCGACGTGCTTCCGCTGTATGGCGCCCTGGATGTGGCCGACCAGGACCGGGCCGTCGCGCCAGCGAGCCCGGGACGGCGCAAGGTGGTCCTGGCAAGCTCCATCGCGGAAACCAGCCTCACCCTGGCGGGGGTGCGGATCGTGATCGACAGCGGCCTGGCGCGCCGGGCGCGCTGGGACCCCGGCGCTGGCCTGACGCGGCTGACCACGGGTCGTGTCTCCCGCGCCAGCGCCGATCAGCGTCGCGGTCGCGCGGGGCGTACGGCGCCGGGCGTCTGCTGGCGGCTCTGGGATGAGGAGGAGACGCGGGCGCTAACCCCCTTCGACCCACCCGAAATTCTTGAGGCTGATCTCTCGCGCCTGGCCCTGGATCTGGCTAGATGGGGCGCCGCCGACGCCGCCGGGCTCGTTTTCCTGGATCCGCCGCTACCCGGCGCCCTGTCTGAAGCCCGCGATTTGCTGAGCGCGTTGGACGCCCTAGACGCCGATGGGGTTCTGACCCCCCATGGCGACGCGCTCGCACGGCTGCCGCTGCCGCCGCGACTGGCGCACATGGTCCAGATCGGCGCCCGATCTGGCCAAGCGCGGCGGGCCGCGCGCCTGGCGATGGTGCTTTCGGAACGCGGGCTCGGCGGCTCCGAGACCGATATCAGCCGTCGCGTGCGGGCGTTTGGAAGCATAGCAGGGGGCCGCGCTCAAGCGGCGCTGGCTGTGGCGGAACGGTGGGCTCAAGCGGCCGGGGCGCCCGGTGGGGATCCACCCCTCTCCGACGGCCTGCTGATCGCCGCCGCCTTTCCCGAGCGTGTGGCCAAGGCACGGGCGGCGGCGGGAGAGTTCCAGTTGGCCAGTGGCCGGGGCGCGTTCCTCGATCCGTCCGATCCCTTGGCCAAGTCACCATGGCTGGCGGTGGCGGAACTGGGCGGTGGGGCGAGCCGGGATCGTATCCTGCTGGCCGCCGAGCTGGATATCGACGCCCTCCGCGCGGTGTTTCCCATGCTATTCCGGGCCCAGGAGAGACTGGAGACCACCCCCGCCGGCGGGAAACGCGCGCGAAGACTGGAGCGGCTTGGCGCCCTGATTGTTAAGGCGGTCGATCTTGAGGCCCCGAGTCCAGAGTTAATCGTCGGCGCCCTGATGGAGGACATCGTTCAGGCCGGGTTGACCCTTTTGCCCTGGGGACCGGTCGCCCAAGGGCTCAGGGCGCGTCGCGCATTTCTGCGCCAGTCTGATCCCGCCTGGCCCGATGTTTCCGATAAGGCGCTTCTCGCAGAGCGGGAGGCCTGGCTGGCGCCGCTCCTGGCCGGTCGGACGGAGCTCAGAGACCTGACCGACGCCGATATCGCGAGCGGGCTGAGGTGTCTGGTTCCCCCGTCTCTTGCGGGGCGGCTCGATGCCGAGGCGCCCGCATCATGGACCTCGCCGGCAGGCTCCGTTCACCGGATCGATTATGCGGCGGAGGGTGGCCCTCGCGTGGATGTGCGCGTGCAAGCGCTGTTCGGACTTCGGTCTCATCCGATCGTCGGCCGTGATCTTCGGCTGGTGCTCGGACTTCTGTCGCCGGCCGGGCGTCCAATTCAACTCACGCGCGATCTCCCAGGCTTCTGGTCCGGCTCCTGGCGCGAGGTCCGTAAGGAGATGCGCGGGCGCTACCCGAAGCATCCGTGGCCCGAGGACCCCGCCAATGCCCCGCCGACCCTGAGGGCCAAGCCGCGCTCCTGATCAGGCGAGCGCGCCCGCCCACTTGAGCGCCGAGCGCAGGATTTCGTCCAGATCGTCATGGGCGGGGCGCCAATCGAGGGTGGCGTTGAGACGGGTCACATCCGAAAAATATCGCGGCGGATCACCAGGACGCCGGGCGGCCCTGCGCTTGTTGAGCGTCCTGCCGAGCACTTTTTCCAGGGCCGCGACGAGTTCGAGCACCGTATAGCCCCGGCCATAGCCAAGATTGAGCGTCGTTCCGGCGCCGCCCTTCTCCAGATATTCGAGGGCCGCCACATGCGCCGCAGCCAGATCGGACACATGGATGTAATCCCGCTCGCACGTGCCATCTCGCGTGGGGTAGTCATCGCCGAAGATTTCCAGGGTGTCGCGCTTGCCCACGGCGGTCTCTACGGCGAGTTTCACCAGACCCGCGGCATTGGGGTTCCGCTGACCGGTGCGCCCCGCGGGGTCGGCGCCGGCGACGTTAAAATAGCGCAGGCGCGCCACACGAAAGGCGGGATGAGCGCTCTCCAGGTCGGCCAGCATCCGCTCGCTCATGAGCTTGGAGGCGGCATAGGGGCTGACCGGCGCGGGGGGCGCATCTTCCGCGCAGGGGCAAATCTCGGTTTCGCCATAGACCGAGGCGGTTGAGGAGAAGATGAAACGCGCGACCCCGGCCTCGACGCAGGCGTTGGCGAGGCTCAGGGTCGCGCAGGTATTGTTGCGATAATATTTAGCGGGTTCGGCCATGGATTCAGGCACCGAGATGCTGCCGGCGAAATGCATGACCGCATCGATGTTTTCGGCGGCGATGAGGCGCTTCACCAAAGCGCTATCGGCGACGTCGCCCTGATGAAGGTGCACGGCGCCCGGCACCGCCTCGCGAAAGCCCGTCGACAGATCATCAAGGACCACGACATCACGGCCGGCGTCCAAAAGTGCGAGGACGGCATGGCCGCCAATATAGCCGGCGCCGCCGGTGACAAGGACCTTGCTCATGCGGTGTGGCTATAGCCCGCCGGTCAGGCGAGGAGAAAGCTCATCTTGGCGTTGGGCTCGAGAACGCGGCGGCCGGTCTTGATCGCCCTGAACGAATCTTCGGCGGCGTCGAGGGTCATCTCGATATCCTCCGTCGTCATGGCCGCGCAGAGGAACATGTTGTGCCAGGGGTGGGTATAGACGCCGCGCGCCAGCATCTGGGAGCACCAGGCGAAACCGAGGCGAAGATCAGGGTCGTCCTCGAAGAGGAAGAGCGGCATGGTCAAAGGGCCGGTCTGGCGAAAGCCGAGCCCCGCCGCCCTGGCCCGCGCCGCCAGCCCCGTTCGCAGGGAGATCCCCAGCCGCTCCATATGCTCAAGATAGTCGGTGTCGGTGACACGGCTGAGCGTTTCGAGCGCCGCCGCCATGGGGGCGGCCTGGAACCAGAAGGATCCCGTGGCGTAGATGGCGCTGGCCGCGCGGCGGGCCTTGTCCGAGCCCAGCAGGGCTGAGATGGCGTGACCATTGGCCAGGCACTTGCCCCAGCTTGAGAGATCCGGCTCGACGCCAAGCTTCGACCAGCTGCAGTCGCGCGCGACGCGCAGTCCCGCGCGGACATCATCCACGACCAGAAGCGCGCCCATGTCGTCACAGAGCTCCCGCGCCCGACGGGCATAGTCCCCCTCCGCGAGGGCCTGGTCCACGAAGGCGTCGTGCTTGAGGGGCGTGGCGAAAATCGCCGCCAGATCATCGCCCGCCTGGGCCACGGCCGCTTCAAGGCTGGCCACATCATTATAATCGCAGAAGATCTGATGAGCCTTGTCGCCGGGCGTCACGCCGGCCGAGCGGGTGGGGCACCAGGGATGGGCGCCATGATAGGCGCCCTTGGCGAAGATCACCGTGCTCCGCTTCGTATGAGCCCTGGCGATCATCAGGGCCATCTGCGTGGCGTCGCCGCCGTTCTTGCAGAAGAGCGCCCAGTTAGCGTGGGTGACGAGGCCCACCAGGCGCTCGGCCAATTCCACGATGAGCGGCGAGGGGCCCGTCATGGTGTCGCCCACGGCCAGCTGGGACATGAAGGCCCCGTCGATCGCCGGATCACCATAGCCCAGGAGATTGGGCCCATAGGCGCACATGAAGTCGATGAGTTCCCGGCCGTCGGCGTCCCAAAGGCGCGCGCCCTTCGCCCGGGAAAAGAACTGCGGGTAATCTTCGGGCAGAAGCCGCGTGGATTGGTGGCCGTACATCCCCCCGGGCATCACGACGGCCGCGCGCTCACGCCACTGTTTTTCCTGGCTGCCTTCCCGCACGCGGCTCTCCATAGCTCGTTGTCGCCAGACCACCATACGATGGTCTTGGCCCAAAGCCACGGGGCTGGGGGCTTAGGGCGATCCGCCCCGATCCCACGGCCGTGGCGCGGCTGGGTTCGCGGCTGGCGAGATAGCGTGGAAGTCTGGCGGCGGCCAGGCTGATCGCCAGGCTTCGTCCAATCGGCCATCCCAAATGTGCCCAGCCGGTGGCGTCACGGGCCCCAGGTCAAAGAAGGCGACCCAGTCTTCGACCCCGCCGTCGGGCGGTGGAGGAAAGCCCGTGTCGGTCCATAGGCTCCAATCGGGTTTAAGACCGAGATCATCGCAGAGCGTCGCGATGGCTTTCTTGAGCGAGCTTTTGAGGAGGGCCTGGAACCTGGCGTCCTCGTTCAGCCACGCTGGTGCGCTTAAGGCATCGAAGCGCGCGGGAGCCTCGTGCTCCGCCAAGTTCTCCCAACCTTCCTGACCCCACGCCTCCTGCCCATTGGCCTCCTCGGCCCGGCGATTCTTGGAAAGCGCGCGCGTGCGGAACACTCTGGATAGGAACGCATGGGGGCCAAGGGGCAAACCGGCCCTCAAGCCCGCGATCTCCTTCTCGAGCTTCAGCCGCAGAAGATCGGCAAAGCGTAAGGCGCGCACCACGCGCTGAAAGGCGCCGAGCGTATCGCCGAAGCAGCGCTCGGCAAAGATCGACCCCTTGGGCCCGTTCGGCTAGGGCGCCATCTCACGGACGAGAAAGCCGTAAAGCCGCTCGGCGGTCTGTACCAGTCCGCCCAACATGCAAAGCCACATCTGCGCCACCGCGATGCGCGGCTCGGCGGCGGCGGGCGCAGCGGGAGCGGGAGGCTCGAAAATGGAAGCGTCGAGGGTCATTAACCCTATAGTGTCATATCATAATGCAAGTTGTCAATATGCAATGTCTTGGCTACCGCCACGCCGCGGCGCGGCCACCGCATAGATCATCACGCCCGTGGCCACCGCGAGGTTGAGGCTGTCGGCGCGCCCCAGCATGGGAATCTTAACCGTGACGTCGCAGGCGTCCGCGAGATCGGCTGTAAGCCCGGCCTGTTCGTTGCCCATCAAGACGAGGGTGGGATCGACATAGGGCGCATCGCGGAAATCCGTCTGGGCGGTGAGCTGGGTCCCGGCGACGGTTCCAGGCCAGGTGGACCGCCACTTGAGGAAGCTCGCCACGTCGGCGGTAATGATGGGCACGGCGAAGATCGAGCCCATGGTGGCGCGAACGGCCTCCACGGAGAAGGGATCGCAGCACTCGCCGATCAGGATCACCCCGCCGCAGCCGGCGGCGTCCGCCGTGCGAATGATGGCCCCCAGATTGCCGGGATCGCGGACGGCTTCCAGCCCGACCCAGCAGCGCGCCGATTTTGGGTCCAGGCTCATCAGCTCGGTCCGCGCCTGTTCGAATACGCCCAGAACCGCCTGGGGATTTTCCCGCCGCGAAATCTTGGCGAGGATCGCCTCGGTGACGAGGAGCGTCTCAGCCGAGGCCGCCGCGGCCTGGCGCAAAAGGTGGTGATCCGCCACCGCCTCTCCGTGGAGAAGTATGCGAGGCCTGCGACCCAGGCTCACGGCCTCGGCGACGCTGCGCAGGCCCTCGACGAGGAACAGCCCGGTTTCCTGACGCTCGCGGCGCGTGTGCAAGGCGCGCACGGATTTTACCGTGGGATTAGTGAGGGAACTGACGGCGCGGCTGTTCACGCGGCTTGCCAACGGGCGAAGAAGGATACGCCCACGCCATAGCGCCCGCTCGCTTCGGTGAGCGCCAGTTCGCCCCACTCGATATGGCCGCCGCGCCCCACCAGAGATTGCGCCATCAGGCCCGCCAGGGCGAGACCGGTCAGGCGTTCCGAATATGCGTTGAGCAGAAGAAAGCGCGCATCGGGGGCCAGCAGCGCGGCGCAGCCGTCCATCAGGTCCGGCAGATCCTCATAGAGCCGCCACACCTCACCGGATGGCCCCCGGCCGTATTTGGGCGGATCGAGAATGATTCCCTGATAGAGTTCACCCCGTCGCACTTCACGCCGCACATAGGCCCGTGCGTCCTCACAGATCCAGCGGATCGGCGCCTGGGTGAGGCCCGCGGTTTGCGCATTGGCCCGCGCCCACCCCACGGCCTTCTTGGAGGCGTCCAGATGGGTCACCGCCGCGCCGCCGGCCGCGGCCACCAAGCTGGCGACGCCCGTATAGCCGAAGAGATTGAGAATCCGCGCGCCCCGCCGGCCTTGCGCCAGGCTGTCCGCCAGCCAGGCCCAGTTGGCGGCCTGCTCCGGAAAGACCCCCAGATGGCGAAAGGCCGTCAAGCGCGCCTGGAAGCGGATGTCGCGCCAGGACATGGTCCACGCCTCGGGCGGGGGGCCACCGTGAAAGCGCCAACTTCCCTGATCGTCCTCGCCGATCCCCTCGAACACGGCGTCAGCCATGCCCCAACTGACCTCGTCGAGGGCGGGCGCCCACAAACATTGCGGTTCGGGCCTGATGACCTGGACGGGGCCGTAGCTCTCAAGTTTGCGCCCGCCGCCAGTGTCATGGAGCGTATAGTCATTCCAGGCGGGCGCCCGAAGCACCAAAGGCGCGGCGGCGATTATGGGCTGGGTGGCGGGCCTCATTCTTGCCGCTTACCCGCACGCCACGCTCACGACCAGAGGAATGGGGGCCACGGGCATGGCGACCTGGGAAGCGGCGCCGGGCGGCCTTGCGGCTCGTGGGGAATTCCCCTTAAACGATTCCCATGATTGATCCCCTGAATCTCGCCACGGAGCTGAAGAGGCCATCTCGATCTGGCCGCAAAGCCAAGGGGGACGGGCATCTTCGCCGGGCGGAAATCCTGCGGGCGGCCGAGCGCATCTTTATCGACGAGGGCTATGAGGGCGCGACAATCCGCAAGATCGCCGATGAGGTCGGGGTTTCGTCGACCTGCCTCTATATGCATTTTCGGGACAAGGACGAGATCCTGCTCGAAATCTGCACAGCCGCGCTGGAGGAGCTGCTCGCGCTCAATAGCGAGATCGCCGCTCTGCCGGTGGACGCCGTCGAACGGGCGCGGCTCATGCTGCGAGCCTATATCGAATTCGCCCTTCGTAACCCCAACGCCTATCTCCTGGTGTTTTGCTCTCCGGTGGTCGCCGGAACGCGCGAGCGACCGACCACGGCCAAGCAGATTGGCGACAAGTGCGGTGAGCGGTTCCTGACCGTGGTGCGGGAGATCGCGGCGGAGGGGCGGCTGAAGACCGGCGATCCGCATGCGGTGCATCAAGCCCTGTGGGCGGCCTGTCACGGCCTGGTGGCTCTGATGATCACCAAGCCGGAGCGGGACTGGGCGTCGGCGGAGGATCTCACCGCGGTGCTGGTGGAAGGACTCCTCTTTGGGCTGATCGCGGACTAGCAAATTTCCTTTGGGGTATGGAGTTTCGGCATGCGCCTTGGCCTTGTTGCGATCTGCTTGTCCCTCGGATGTCTTAGCGCGGGCTGTGCCTCGGCGAGCCTCGGCGGCGGCTATGATAGTGTGGTCGCGGATCGGGCGCAGATCTCGGCGCGACTGAGATCGACGTCGGTGGCCGATCACCAGGTCCATCGGCTCACCCTGATCAATGGCGCGGTCCGCAAGGAGTTCGCGGCGAGTGGTGGGGCGGTTTTCGCGATCAGCTGGAGCGGCCGCGCCAAACCCGATCTGCGCCAGCTCATGGGCCCCTATTTCTCCAGATTTCAGGCGCGCACGGCCACGGTTTCAGGGCGTCGAATCAGGCGCGCCCTGGTCGCCCGGCAATCTGATCTTGTGGTTTTTAGCGGTGGGGCCAATGGCGCCTTTTGGGGCTACGCCTATCTGCCGAAGGCTCTGCCAGGCGACTTTGTCCTCAGCGAACTTGAGCCGGCCACGCCATGATCCGTTCCGCCTGCCTGATGGCCGTCCTGTTTTTCCTGGCCGCGTGCAGCGGCGGCGGCGGTTCGTCTTCGAACGTCACGGGCTCCTCGACCGCGGGAGCGGGTACGGGGTCAGGAACGGTCGGCTCTTCGGGCGGGAGCAGTTCCACCAACAGCGCCGTGATCACCGTGGACTCCGGGCCCTCGAGCCTCCAGTCCGGGTCAAACCCCTATATTGCGGATAACATCGCCTTTGTGACGGTGACGCTATGCGCTCCGGGCAGCACGACGAACTGTCAGACCATTGATCACGTCGAGATTGATACGGGCTCCGTGGGCTTGCGCATCCTTGCGCCCGTGCTCAATGCCAGCCTCCTCTCCGCCCTTCCCCTGGAGACCGACACTCAAGGAAATTCGGTGGGCGAGTGTTACGGTTTCGTCGACAGCTACATGTTTGGATCCGTCCGCCAGGGGGACGTTACGGTCGGGGGTGAAAAGGTCTCCAGCATGCCCTTCCAGGCGGTGGCGGATACGGCCCAATTCACCACCATCCCCTCGCAGTGCAGCAGCGGAGCCGGTACGAACCAGAACACCGTGAACGCCGCGGGCGCCAATGGTATCTTGGGGATCGGCCTCACGCCCACCGATTGCGGCGCCAGCTGCACGCTGAGCGGCGGTTACTCGGCAGCGATCTATTATGATTGCCCCTCCAGCGGCTGTTCCGGCATCATCACCCGGACATCGTCTTCGTCCGCCCCATTTCAGCAGCTTCCAAACTTCGCCGCCGCGCTCAAAGTGGATAATAATGGGGTTCTGGTGAGCCTGCCCGCCGCCACCGCGGGGGGTGAGACAAGTCTCACGGGAACGCTTTATTTCGGCATCGGCACCGAGAGCAACAACGGCTTGGGATCCGCCACGGTGCTGCCCACGACGACCGATACGTCCCGATTTGGAACGGGGTTTATCACCGCGACCTTCAACGGCCAGAGCCTCGATCAGAGCTATATTGATAGCGGCACCAACCTCTATCTGTTCAGCGACAGCGGCATAACGGGCTGTACGGGCAGTTATGTGGGCTATTACTGCCCCGCCACGACGGACAGCCTATCTGTCACCCTGCAAGGCCAGAACGGCACGAGCGAGGCGGTGTCGGTCCAGGTCGCCAATGCCCAGGCGCTTCTCACCACCACATTCTCCGTCCTGCCAGGCTTGGCGGGCGACCCCAATAACTTCTCCAGCGGCCTTACCGGCTACACGAGCAGCTTCGCCCTTGGTCTGCCATTCTTCTACGGCCGCAATATCTTTTTCGGGATCGAGGGGACGACCGCGGGCAGCGTAAGCGGACCGTTCCTCGCGTTTTAGGGCGCACGACCACTCGTCATGTCGACTGTGCCCGCGGGTCGATTGCTGAAAATCTGGGAGCTTCGACTCAGGGCGCATGAAGACGGCCCGCACAAGTGGGCCGACCAGACCCGCGCCGAGGTGGAGGGCCTTGTGTCCCGCCTCCAAGAATTGAGTCCAAGCGACGAGATTGAGATCGACGCCGAGGAAAGCCGGGAGCCGATAGCCCGGTTCACACGGGCCGCCACCGGCGAGGTCCTCGCCGAACTCCGATCACCGCCGTCATCCGCCACTTAGCCGACGCAGGCCCGCGCCGCCTTGGCCGCCCCGGGCTTCGGAAAGGCGGGAGGCATGAAGACGGCGAAATAGCCGATGCCGCCCTGGAGGGGCTTCAGGTCCCCTAACCGGTAACCGGCGGCGGCGAGCTCGCACGTCAGCAGCTTCGGCGGGGTCCCATGGGCCTCAGTCGGGCGGTCCAATTCCTCGATGCCCAGAAGGCCACCGGGTTTGAACGCCGGCGCCAAGCGGGCCAGCAGCGCCATGGGTTGTTGGATCTCGTGGTACATGTGGACCATGATCGCCGCATCAATGGACCTGGGCGGCAATCGCGGGTCGCCCGCCGCGCCTTCCACGATGTCGATATTCTTATATCCCGCCTCCCGGACGGTCCCTTTGAGCTGATCCAGATAAGCCGAGGTGACGTCTTCCGCGAAGACGCGGCCCCGGGGGCCAACGACCCTGGCCAGTCGCAGCGTATCGTACCCGCTGCCGGCGCCAATATCGGCGACGCGCATCCCGGGCCCAAGGTTCAGGCGGGAGACGATCTGGTCCACCTCGTGGGCCGCGTCCCGGTGAGCCGGATTGCTCCAGATCGGGCTGACGATATCCGCCACAGGGCGGGCGACGTCACCTTGTGGGCTCCCGAAACCGGTCGCCACCGAAAGGGCGGCGATGAGGAGAAAGCTGATCATTGGCGGCCTAAGGGGTGCTATTCATCGCCCGCCGGGGCTTGAGGCGAGGGATAGACCGCCGCTCCCAGACACCGGAGCGCCAACCGCGTCGGTCGGGGCGGGGGCGGAATAGCCATAAACGCCGCGCTTGAGATCGGCCCGCAGGGTGAGGGGCGCCTCGCCGCCATTCAGGCGCGCGCGATAGACCTGTGTGGCTTCCAGGACGCGCATGACGTAGTCGCGGGTTTCTGAAAACGGGATGCACTCCACGAAATCCAGTGGATCCGACTCTGAGCCGCGCGGGTCGCCGCAAACGCTCGTCCACTGGTTCGGGCGGCCGGGCCCGGCGTTGTAGGCGGCGGCGGCGAGGACGTAGGAGCCGCTGAACTGATCGACAAGTTGGCCCAGAAAGACGGAGCCGACCTTCATATTGTAATCCGGGTCCTCCAATCGACCGGGCCCGAGTCCCGAGCGGTGCGCGACGCCTCGGGCCGTGGCGGGCATGAGCTGCATCATGCCCAGCGCGCCCGTCACGGACCGCGCCGCGGGATCGAAGCTGCTCTCCTGACGTACGATGCCCAGAACAAAGGCCGTCTCCGGCGCGCCGGAGACGTCGCCGGGCGGCATGCGGATGGGATAGCCGCGCTCCGGTAGAATGAACCCCCGTTTGGCGGCGGTGCGCACCACGCGCATGGCCAACTCCTGCTCGCCCTGCTCCTGGGCGAGATCCACGAGCTGCGCCTCGTTCACCGCATCGGTGAGGCTTTCCGAGAGGCCCGTGACGAAGGTGCGGAAGCCCTCATGGTTGCCGATTCGCGCCAGGAGGCGGGCCGCGGCGACGGCGTCATTCGCCTCGAAAGCCGCGCGGGCCGCGGGCGTGACGACAGGGTCGTGACCCAGCACAATCTTGGTCTGGCCGGCGCGGGCCGCGGCGAGTTGCCCATAGAACGTCGTCTGGTGGCGGGCCGCCTGTGCGTAGAAGAGCTGGGCGGCCACCGGATCGTCCTGCGCCTCCGCCGCGCGTCCCCTCCAATAGAAGGCGCGGGCCTGGGTGATGGGCGACTGGCTCAGGGTCTCCAGGCGGGCGAAGTGGGCGTCCGCACGGACCGGATCCTTGAGGCGTGAGAGGGCGATCCATCCCGCGAAGAACTGCGCCTCGGCGGCGGCGATCCCGGTGCTCACGCCGGCATGAGTGGCGACCTGGTAGGCCCTGGCGTTATCGCCCATCTGAAGGGCCTCAATGACCAGTGAGCCATGGCGCCAGAGTTTGTCGGCCGCCGCCTCTGATGGCAGCTCGGCGGGCATGTAGCCGACCAGGGACAGCGCGCCATAGACATCGCCGCTGTCATGGAGGGCCATGAGCCGCTCATAGATGATGCCAGGATCCGCCTGATCGGCGGGCGGCAGGGCGGCGATAAGATCGGGGGCGCTGGCATCCCGACGCTTCAGCGCCATGCGCGCCTGGGCCACCGCCTGACGATCCGCGGGCAACAAGGGCAGGAGATCCGCGGCCGCCTGATCCTGCGGGCCGTAGAGCAGGAAATCTTCCCGGGCGACGTCATCGGCGGTGGTCAGGACGTCGGCGAACCGGCTCCTCATGTTCTGCTGCGTCGCCGAATCGAAGGCCAAGGTCCGCCAGGCATGACGGATCACCTCGGCGGCCTTTCGCGCCTGGCCGTCCGCGCGCAGGGCGTCCGCAAGGGCCATGGCGCCCTGGGGCGTGACGGGCGCCTGATCCCCAAACCAGGCCACGACTTCGCGGGGCGCCAAGCCCGACTGGTTGATCAGCTTTTCCGCGGCGACCTGCCGCCGCGAGGCCCGGGGCCACCCGGCCAGTTCACGGCGGGCAGCCTCCGCCTGGGCCCAATTGAGCCAATCCGGCGTGGCGTCAGCCAGGGCCCAGAGCGCGATCTTGCGCGCGAGGGGATCAGCCGTCGCCGCCATCACGGCCTGGACCCGCGCGCCGTCGCCGGATTTCGCGGCTCTTAGCGCCTCTTCAACGGCCGCGGTGTCTTGCCCGGGCGGCATCGACGCGACGACGGGAAGAGGGGAATCGCTGGAGAGGGCCTGCGCGCTGGCCATGCCCGTGGCCGCCAGAGCCGCGGTGAGCAGGAACGATGTGCGTGACAGGCGCAGCGCCAAGATCACACTCCTCGAAAGCGTGGGCGTCAGCCCAGTGATCGGACGGATCGATTGCCGAGTCCCGGTCCAAGTCCCTATGTTCTCGGCGAATCGTTTCGCCGCAACTCCACGCGTCACTTTTACGAGCCTTTGCACGTTGATGAACCCAAATCTTTTCAAGGGCGTGTTCACGGCGCTCATTACGCCCTTTTCTGGCGGCAATGTGGACGAAGGCGCATTTACCCGTCTGGTCGAGCGACAAATCGCCGCTGGCGTCCATGGCCTCGTGCCGGTGGGAACAACCGGCGAGACCTCGACGCTGAGCCCGACAGAGCACAAGCGCGTGGTCAGCCTCTGTGTCGAGGTGGCGGCGGGACGGGTCCCGGTGATCGCGGGGGCGGGTTCCAACGCCACGGAAGAAGCGCTGGACTTCGTGCGACACGCTGGAGATTGCGGCGCTGACGGCGCCCTGGTCGTCACGCCCTACTATAACCGGCCGAACCAGGAGGGGCTCTACCGGCATTATGCCGCGTTGAACGACGCCGCGTGCGTGCCTGTCTTTGTCTATAATGTCCCCTCACGCACGAGCGTCGACATCTCGAACGACACGCTTGCGCGCCTCGCGTCGCTTCCCAACATCGCCGGGGTCAAGGACGCCACGGGAGACATGTCCCGAGTGAGCCTGCAGAAGAAACAGTGCGGGGATGGGTGGATCATGCTGTCAGGGGATGATCCCAGCGCGCTGGGCTATATGGCCCATGGGGGTCACGGCTGCATATCGGTGACGGCCAATGTGGCTCCGGGCCCCTGCGCCATCATGTTCGAATCCTGTCTTGCTGGGGATTATGCGGGCGCGAGAGAGCTTCAGGCTAAGCTCATTCGCCTGCATAAGGCGCTGTTCCTCGACGCCTCCCCGGGACCGACGAAGTTCGCTCTGGCCCATCTTGGGCTCTGCGCGGAGGACGCGCGCTTGCCCATCACGTCCTGCCATCCCTCGTACCATGCCGAAATCCTCGCGGCCATGGACGAGGCCGGGGTGACCTCATGACCCGCCTCATCGCCGAGAACCGGCGCGCGAAATTCGATTACCTCCTGGAAGAAACCTTCGAAGCGGGAATTTCCTTGACGGGCTCCGAGGTGAAGTCGCTGCGCCTGGGCAAGGCCAATATCGCCGAGTCCTATGCCTCCGCCAATGGCTCCGACATCACGCTCGTCAACGCCTATATCCCCGAATACGGTCCCGCGAATCGGTTCAATCATGAACCCAGACGACCTCGACGACTCTTGCTTCATCGCAAGCAAATCAACAAGTTACTGGGCGCGGTGCGGCGGGACGGGCGAACCCTGATCCCGGTGAAGCTTTACTGGAACGACAAGGGGCTGGCGAAGCTGGAGCTGGCCCTGGCCAAGGGAAAGACGGCGCCGGATAAACGTCAGACGGTCGCTGAACGTGACTGGAAACGCGAACAGGGCCGGCTGCTTCGAGACAAGGGGTGAGCCGCGCCCATCTCTGCGGAGAGCGCCATGCTTGAACGATTGCGGGTCGTCGAGTTCTCAACCTGGGTCGCGGGTCCCAGCGCGGCGATGATCATGGCCGATTGGGGCGCTCAGGTGATCAAGGTGGAAAGTCCCACCGGCGATCCCGTGCGGGGGCTCTTCGCCGCGCGCGCCGATTGGGACGTCAATCCCGTCTTTGAGCTCGAAAATCGCGGCAAGCGCGGCATCGTTCTGGACATCGGCAAGGCGGCCGGCCGCGAGGCGCTGCTGCGCGTTCTCGACGGCGCGGACATCTTCATCACGAATCTGAGGCCGGGCGCTCTGAAGCGCGCACGCCTCGATTACGCGTCCATCAAGGAGCGCTTGCCCCGCCTGATCTATGCCAGCGTCACGGGCTATGGCCTGGAGGGGGACGCTGTGGATCTGCCGGCCTTTGACATCGCCGCGTTCTGGACCCGCTCGGGCCTGGCGGGCGCGACAATCCCGGAGGGGGTTGATCCATTTCCCAGCCGGCCTGGAATGGGCGACTCGGTCTGCGCCTTGGCCACGGCCTCTGCGAGCCTCGCGGCCGTGGTCGAGCGGTCGTTCACAGGCAAGGGGCGGTTGGTGGAGACTTCGCTCATCCGCACGGGCGCCTATGCCATTGGTTGGGATCTCGCCATCCAGCTGCGCTATGGCGAACACATCCGCGCCATGCCCAGGGACAATACCCAAAGCCCGGTGGCCAACTATTTCCGTGATCGGGAAGGGCAGTGGATCTCAATCTCCGTCCGCGCGCCCAGCGACTGGCCAGCTATCGCCGCCGCGGCCGGACGCCCGGACCTCGTGGACGACCCGCGCTACGCCACGCCCAATGATCGCATTCTGAACGCGCGTGAGCTGCTCGCCGAGCTAGATGCCGCCTTCGCCGCCATGTCTTTCGAAGAGATGGCCGGGCGCCTCACCGCCCATGACATCATCTGGGCCCCGCTTCAGACCCTGGCGGAGGTGGTGGATGATCCCGTGGCCCATGCCGCGGGCTGCTTCGTGGATATCGAGGGCGCGGATGGGGAAATGTTCCTGGCGCCCGCTTCCCCCGCCCGCTTCCCCGGCGCGGCGGACGCGCCTGCCCGCGGGGCGCCAGGCCTTGGCGCCCACACCCGCGAAATTCTCGCCGAGGCGTCCTATGCCCCGGCCGACATCGACGCTCTTCTGGCCAGCGGCGCGGCCGTTCAGGCGGAAGCCGGCTGATCGCGAAGAATGGCGCGGGCGCGAGCGAAGATGGCCGAGAACATTTCGGGGGTTAGCCTGCCGGTGTTCGTGTTGAGACGTGAGCAGTGATAGCTGTTGATCAGGCGATAGGGTCCCGCGGCCATTTCGGCGCCATGACCTGTTTCACCCGCGCTCGCCTTCAGGCCCAGGGCCTTGAGGACATTGCGCCTGGCCACGCCGCCCAGGCTCACGATAATCTTCAGACGGGGCAGGGCGGCGATGCGGGCCGCCAGGAAGGGACGGCATGTCGATTCCTCCAGGGGCGTTGGCAGATTGCCGGGAGGCGCGCAGCGGACGGCGTTGGTGATCATGCAATCGTTCAGAACGAGACCGTCGTCGACCGTGGCGCGATAGTTTCCTTCCGCGAACCCCCAGGCCCGCAGGGTGTCATAGAGAAGGAGGCCAGCGAAATCCCCGGTAAAGGGGCGGCCCGTGCGGTTCGCGCCCTGGCGACCGGGCCCGAGCCCCACGACCAGTAGCGCCGCGGCGGGGTCGCCGAAGGAGGGCGCGGGACCGTTGAACCAATCCGGATGCTCCGCGCGATTGCGGGCCCGATAGTCGCAGAGTCTGGGGCAGAGAGGGCAATCGCGCGGCGGCTCCGCCTGCGTCACGCCGGCGCGCCCGGCGTCTCCTGAAGGAAGCGGGGTAGCCGCTCCCGCGTCGCGCGACCGATGATCTCCGAGAGGTCGGCGAGGTCCACGAAAACATCAGCCTGGCGACGCAGGTCATCGCCGGCCATGGGGGGCTGTGACTTCATGGTGGAGACGACCGTGACCCTGACGCCACGTCTCTGCACGGCCGCCACGAGGGGGGCAAAGTCGCTATCTCCGGAAAAGAGCACGGCGTGGTCGATACGGGCGGCCAACTCCATCATATCCACCACCAGTTCCACATGCATATCGCCCCGCCAGCGCTTGCGACCTTCGCGGTCGACATATTCCTTGGCTGGTTTGGTGACGATGGTGAAGCCGTTATAGTCGAGCCAATCCACGAGCGGGCGGATAGGAGAATAATCCTGATCCTCGACAAGTGTGGTGTAGTAGAGGGCGCGGGTGAGAAGGCCCCGTTTGCGAAATTCGTCGAGCAGGCGCTTGAAATCGATATCGAAGCCTAATGTCTTCGCCGCGGCGTGGAGGTTTGGTCCATCAATGAAGAGGGCAAGCCTATCCGTTGGATAAAAGGTCACGGTGATTCCTTGAAATTAGAAGTCTTATGATATCTCTGGACGACATTGGAATTGTCGCCTTGGGCTCAAATCTTCAAGGCGAATATAATTCATCACTATCCCTGCTGAAGGCAGCGGTTTCGCGACTGCCCATGGCGGGGTTTACGGTGGTTAAAGTCTCAAATTGGTGGCGATCTTTAGCATGGCCAAATCCCGCTCACCCTGATTATCTCAATGGCGTCGCCCTTGTCGAGACGGCCCTGCCGCCGCGGGAGGCCCTGGGCGCCCTTCTCGATCTGGAACACAGCTTTGGGCGCCGTCGCGGTCTCGCCAATGCCCCCAGGACCCTGGATCTTGATCTTATCGCCCTTGGGCGATGCGTGATGGATGAGCCGGATCTGGTTCTGCCCCATCCCAGGGCGCATGAACGCCTTTTTGTCATGGGCCCCCTGGCCGAAGTCGCGCCAAACTGGATCCATCCGGCCTTGGGGCGGACCGCCCGCGTGCTTCAGCAGTCGGCTCACATCGGCCGAGAGGCGGCGCCGCCGTAAAAGAGCGTGTCTCGCCCGCGTCTTGATCACGCTTACGCGCGCCGAATGCGGAGAGAAACCGGGGGCGAGACGCTTAAAGCTCCTGAAGAGGTCTCATTGCCAAAGGCGGGGGGATAATCTAAGTAGAAAGGCTATTTCCCCAAAATTGCGAACGAGAATTCATGGCCCGCGTCACTGTTGAAGATTGCGTCGAAAAGGTTCCCAACCGGTTCAACCTGGTCCTGTTGGCGGCGAACCGCGCCCGCGCCATTGCCGCCGGCTCGGCGATCACCATTGATCGCGATAATGATAAGAACCCCGTCGTCGCCCTGCGCGAGATCGCCGATGACACGGTGAGCCCCGCTGAACTTCGGGAATCCCTGGTCGCCAGCCTGCAGCGGGTGGATGAACATTCCGAAGCCGAGGAAGAGGCCGAGACCCTGGCTCTTCTCGCCGATCCCAGCCATGCGCAGATGAGCGAGCAGGAGCTGGTGCGGGCTTTGCAAAGCGACCGCGATGGCGGCCAGGAGGAGCGCTACTGAGCGTCCAGGACGTTCAAAGCCCTCTTCCTTCTCCTGCCGCTCCCGCGGCGGGCGCCCTTCAAGGCGGCAAAACCAAATCGGCCTCCAGGCGGTTTCTGCGCCAATATGAACTGATCGAGCGCGTTCGGGCCTATGATCCCAGCGCGGACGAGGCCCTGCTTAATAGGGCCTATGTCTATGCGGTGCGCATGCACGGCTCCCAGACCCGCGCATCCGGCGATCCCTATTTTGCCCATCCGATCGAGGTCGCGGGGATTCTGACCGATTACCGTCTGGATACGGCGACCATCGTCACCGCGCTCCTGCATGATGTGATCGAGGACACCGAGGTCACGCGGGCGGACATTGACCGACTTTTCGGCCCCGAGGTAGGCGAACTTGTGGAAGGGGTGACCAAGCTTTCCAAGTTCGAGATCACCGCCGATTATAAGCGTCAGGCCGAGAACCTTCAGAAGTTCATTCTGGCCGTCTCCAAGGATGTGCGGGTCCTGCTGGTGAAGCTGGCCGACAGGCTGCACAACATGCGCACCCTGCAGTTTCTCAAGAACCCCGCCAAGCGCGAGCGGATCGCCCGGGAAACCCTAGAGATCTATGCGCCCCTGGCGCGGTCCATCGGTTGTCACCGCATCTGCACCGAGCTTGAGGATCTCGCCTTTGCGCACCTCAATCCGGTGGCCCGAAATGCCATATTCCGCCGCCTCGAGGTTCTTCGCGCGGGGCAGGGCAAGGCCGTGGCCCAGGCCAGCACCGAGATCACCGAGCGTCTCGGCGCCGCGGGCATCGACTGCCGGGTCGTGGGCCGGGAAAAGACGGCGTTTTCGATCTGGCGCAAGCTTCAGCGCAAGTCCGTCGGGTTCGACAGGCTCTCGGACATCTACGGCTTTCGCGTCATCGTCGGCTCCGAGGAGGACTGTTACCGCGCCCTGGGGATTGTCCACCGCGCCTGGCCGTGCGTCCCCGACCGGTTCAAGGATTTCATTTCCCACCCCAAGATGAACAATTATCGCTCGCTGCACACCACGGTCGTGGGGCCGCGCGGCATGCGCATCGAGATGCAGATTCGCACCGAGGACATGGACCGGGTGGCGGAGGAGGGGGTCGCCGCGCACTGGCGCTATAAGAACAAGACCTACGCCTTTGATCCCGAGGCCCAGGCCGCCTCGGGGGGCGCTGATCCCACGAATAATCTGCGCGAGCTGGTTCAGGTTCTGGAGCACGGCGGGGACGCCGCCGACCTTCTCGAACACGCCAAGCTCGAGATGTTTCTCGACCAGGTCTTCGTGTTCACCCCGAAGGGCAAGCTGATCAGCCTGCCGAGCGGCGCCATGCCGCTGGATTTCGCCTATGCCCTCCATACCGATATCGGAGACACCTGCATCGGCGCTAAGGTGAATGGCGAGCTGCGGCCCCTGCGAACGGTTCTGACCAACGGCGATGTGGTGGAGGTTGTGCGCGGAGCCGCGGCAGGCCCTTTGCCGGACTGGCAAAGCCTCACCGTCACCGGCCGGGCACGGTCGGGCATTCGCCGCCGCATTCGTCTCTCCGAGCGGGGAGAGTATCAGCGCCTGGGGCGCGAAGCGGTGGAACACACCTTCGCCAAGGCCGGAAAGACCCTGGCGGGCGTATCCCTGAGGCCCGGTCTGGATCGCTTTGCCGCGCCGACCGAAGCCGACCTTTTTCAGGAAGTGGGACGCGGACGCATCGCCCCCAACCAGGTGCTGGAGGCCGTATTCCCGGGTCTTGCCGAACAGGACAAGGCGGCCGCCACCGCCCGCACGCGCATCGATGCGAATGTCGCCCCGGTCCATTTCCGTGGCAGCGGCCTGACCCCAGAGGCGCGCCTGCGCCTATCGCCCTGCTGCGGCCCGGTGCCCGGTGATCGGATCGTCGGCATCGTGGAGCCGGATGGGGTCGTGGCGATCCACACCGTCGATTGCGTTCGGCTGGCGGGCTATGAGGACCAGCAGGACCTTTGGCGTGACCTGCAATGGACCGCCGAGGCGGAACGCAACACCCTCTCTGAAACCCGCCTCCACGCGACGATCCGCGATGCGCCCGGCGTGCTCGGCCAGGCCTGCACGATCATCGGCGAGGCGGGGGGCAACATCATTGGCGTCAATATGCGCCATCGCCATACCGACTTCTTCGACGTGGACTTCGACGTCGAGGTGAAGGACGCCCGCCACCTCACCCACACAGCCGCCGCCCTTCGCGCGTGCCCCAGTGTTCTGACGGTGGAGCGGGTGCAAGGCTGAGAGCTCCGCCTTGCGAATGTCGCCTTCCTGGCGGGGTCAGTGTAAGCAGCAGGCGCATGAGCCCTGACGATGTCCTGGATGAGTTTCGCCAAGCGGGCGCCCTGAGGGAGGGTCACTTCATCCTCTCGTCGGGGCTGCATTCACCGCTTTTTCTGCAGAAGAACTTGGTCTTCATGCATCCGGACCGCGCCGAGCGCCTATGTCGCGCCCTGGCCGTCCTGATCCGCGCGCGTGTGGGTGAGGTGGATGTCTGTGTCTCGCCGGCAGTGGGCGGAATCATTCCGGGCTACGAGACCGCGCGCCATCTTGGCGTGCCGTCCATGTATGTCGAGCGGGAGGGCGGGGCGCTGAAATTCCGGCGGGGCTTTGGCCTCGCACCGGGTGCCCGCGTCGCCATGGTGGAGGATATCGTTTCCACAGGCCTTTCCTCGCGTGAGTGCGTTCAGGCTATCGAGGCGGCGGGCGGCGTCGTCGTCTGCGCCGCCTGCATTGTGGATCGCTCAGGGGGGCGGGCGGAGACGGGCGCGCCGCTCATCGCTCTGACGACCCTGGACGTTCCGGCCTATGCGCCCGACGCCTTGCCCCCGGAGCTGGCCGCCTTGCCCACGGAAGACCCGGGAAGTCGGAGGCTCCACGCATGAGCCGTCTTCGACTTGGCGTGAACATCGATCACGTCGCCACCATCCGCAACGCCCGCGGCGAGGGCTACCCCGATCCCGCCCGCGCCGCCGAGCTGGCGCTCATGGCGGGGGCGGACGGGATCACCGCCCATCTGCGTGAAGATCGTCGGCATATTTCCGATGCTGACATCCGCGTTCTGGCGGACCTGACGCGAAAGCGCGGCTTGCCGCTCAATCTCGAAATGGCGGTGACGCCGGAGATGGAGGCCATCGCCCTCTCGCACCGCCCCCACGCCGCCTGCCTTGTCCCTGAGCGTCGCGAGGAAGTGACAACCGAGGGCGGGCTGGACGTGGCCGGCCAGCACAATCGCATCGCCCCTGTCGTGAGAAACCTGAAGGCCGCGGGGGTGCGGGTGTCTCTGTTCATCGAGGCGAATGAGGTTCAGATCGCGGCGGCCCAGTCCGTGGGCGCGGACGTGGTGGAGCTTCATACCGGCGCCTGGTGCCTGGCCGTGCGCGAGGCGCGTCCCACCGCCAACGCGCATTTCGCGGCGCTGGAGGCCGGCGCGGCCCAGGCGGCGACCCTCGGTCTCGAGGTCCATGCCGGCCATGGCATCGACTATGAAACCGTGGGACGCATCGCGGCTCTCTCTCAGGTGGCGGAGCTCAATATCGGTCATTTCCTGATCGGCGAGGCGGTCTTTGTGGGCCTCGACGCGGCGATTCGGCGCATGCGGCGGTTGATGGACGCGGCCCGAGCCGTCGCCCACCGCCCGGGCGAGGCGGCGGCTTGATCATCGGCATAGGCTCCGACCTGACCGATATCCGGCGGATCGCGACGACGCTTGAGCGGTTTGGCGATCGCTTCACCCGGCGCATCTTCACCGAGACCGAACGGCGGCGCTCGGAGCGTAAGCTCGACCGGGCCGCCAGCTATGCCAAGCGGTTCGCCGCCAAGGAGGCCTGCGCCAAGGCCCTGGGCACGGGCCTGCGGCGGGGCGTGTTCTGGCGAGACATGGGCGTGGAAAACGCGCGCTCCGGCCAGCCCACCCTGGTTCTTGCGGGCGGCGCCGCGGAGCGCCTCGCGGCCCTGACGCCAGCGGGCGCGCGGGCCGTCATCCATCTGTCCCTGACCGATGATCATCCCTATGCTCAGGCCTTTGTGGTGATTGAGGCCGTGGCGGCGGATCTGGCGTCCATCTCCGCGACTCTTGCTCCGGTCGGCGGCGGGGTCTAGCAACCGCTGCCCTTCGCTTTAAGAAAAAGAGCGCCGCCACCTCATGGCAAGATCCCCAAGCCGCACGTCCCGCAAAGCCCCCTCCGGGGTGGTCGGCGAGAGCTTTGAGTCCGTCAAGACGATCATCTATGCACTGCTCATCGCGCTGGTGATCCGAACCTTGCTGTTCCAGCCCTTCACGATCCCGTCCGCCTCCGAGGAGCCAAACCTCTATCAGGGCGACTATATCATCGTGAGTAAGTGGTCCTACGGCTATAGCCGCCATTCCATCCTGTTCAGTCCGCCGCTGTTCAAAGGACGTATCCTGTTCACGCCCCCGAAGCGGGGCGATATCATCGTTTTCAAGCTGCCAAGGGATGGCCACACCGATTACATCAAGCGCCTGATCGGCCTGCCGGGCGATCACATTCAAGTGCGGCGCGGCGATTTCTACATCAATGACAAGCGCCTAGCGGAGCAGCCCGTTCGCCAGATCGAGACCGACGACCGGGGTCGCCCGGAGCAGGCGGAGATCAAGCGGGAGACCAATCCCGAGGGCCGGCCGTATCTGATTCAGACGCACGGGCCGGACGAGGCGGCTGACAATACAGGCGTCTATGTGGTCCCGCCGCATTGTTATTTCATGATGGGGGATAACCGCGACAATTCCGCCGACAGCAGATTCGACCCCGGCCTGCCGCCCGAGGATCCGCGCCTGGGCGGCTGCGGATGGGACAGCCGCCTCGACGCCGCCCTGCAGTACAATATCGGCGTCGGCTTCGTTCCGGAGGAGAATCTGGTCGGGAGGGCGCGCCTTGTGCTGATCTCCTGGTCGTCGGGGGCTTCCATTTTCAAGCCCTGGACCTGGTTCACCCACATTCGGCCCAGCCGTTTCTTCCTTTGGCTGAAGTGAAGCCGGCGCACATGAATAGGCTGGCCCATGAATAGGCTGGCCCATGAATAGGCGGGTTGCGGCCATCGACGCCCTGCAGCAGCGGCTGGGTCATGACTTCGCCGATAAAGCGCTTCTGGAAAGGGCCCTCACCCATGCCAGCGCCAGTGGCGGGGGCGCACGGGTGGCGGACAACGAGCGGCTGGAATTTCTGGGCGACAGGGTCTTGGGGCTGGTCATCGCCGAGACACTGATGGCGCGCGACCCTAATGCGCACGCCGGCGCTCTTGCCAAGAGATTCGCCACCCTGGTCAGTCGCGAAGCCTGCGCGCGGGTGGCGAGGTCCATCGAGCTGGGGGAAGCGTTGCGTCTGGCAGGGGGCGAAACCCGCCGGGGCGCGCGAGATCAGGAAACGATCATCGCCGACGCCTGCGAGGCGGTGATCGCGGCGCTATATCTCGAACTGGGCTATCCCGGCGCCGCGGAGCGGGTGCTGAACCTCTGGGGGCCCTTGCTTGAGGAAACAGTGGATCTTACCGCGACCAATCCCAAGTCCGCGCTTCAGGAGTGGGCCGCCGCTGAAGGCCACGCCCAGCCGGTCTATGAACTTATCTCGCGCACGGGCCCCGATCACCAGCCAACCTTTCGGGTGGCGGTCGCTATCGGTGACGCGGGATGCGCGCAAGGGGAGGGCGGATCCCTGCAAGCCGCCCAGAAAGCCGCCGCCTTGAGTCTGCTTAACCAACGCGAGGGCCTCGCATGACGCGGGCCGGATTTGTCGCGGTGATCGGGGCGCCCAATGCGGGCAAGTCGACCCTGGTCAACCGTCTGGTGGGAACAAAGGTCTCCATCGTCACGCAAAAGGTCCAGACCACCCGCTTTCCGGTGCGGGGCGTCGCCATCGACGGCGAGAGTCAGATGGTTCTGGTGGATACGCCCGGGATCTTCGCGCCCCGCCGCCGGCTCGATCGGGCCATGGTCAACGCCGCCTGGGGCCAGGCCCGGGAGGCCGACGCGGTGCTGCATCTGGTCGACGCCAAGGCGCAGATCGACGTGGCCAAGGGCGCCGGAACGCCCGCCGACCGAAAGGCGCAAGTGGATGTCGAAACCATCATCAAGGGCCTGAAAACATCCGGCCGGATCGCCTTTCTGGCCTTGAATAAGATCGATCTGATCAAGCGGGATCAGATTCTGGAGGTGACGCGTATTCTGTTCGAGACCGGCGTCTATGGCGAAGTTTTCATGATCTCCGCCGCCAATGGCTCGGGCGTGGACGACCTTAAGCACCGTCTCGCGGCGGAAGTCCCCGAGAGCCCGTGGCTCTATCCGGCTGATCAGAGCGCGGATGTTCCCGTCCGACTTCTGGCGGCCGAAATCACCCGCGAGAAGGTTTATCTGCGGGTCCATGAGGAACTGCCCTACGCCGCCAGCGTCGAGACCACCGCCTATGAAGAGCGACCCGACGGGGCGTTGAGGGTTGAGCAGACCATCTTCGTCGAGCGCGACGGACAGAGGGGCATATTGCTCGGCAAGGGCGGCCAGACCTTGAAATCCATCGGCGAGGCGTCGCGCACGGAATTGGCCGAGCTTCTGGACCGCCCCGTGCACCTCTTCCTGCACATCAAGGTGAAGTCGAACTGGTCCGAGGATCGCGCCTATTTCCGGGACATCGGGCTGGATTTCGACGTCTGAGACCCCATGGAATTCGAGGACGACGCCTTTGTCATCGCCTCGCGCCCCCACGGCGAGGCCGGCGCCATTGTCGAGGCCCTGACGCGGGAACATGGAAAGTGGGCGGCCCATGTGCCCGGGGGCGCCTCGCGCAAAATGCGCTCCGCCCTGGAGCCGGGCGCCCGGGTGCGGTTTCGTTACCGGGCCCGCATATCCGAGCAATTGGGTTCGGCCCAGCTCGACGCGATGGGCGAGGGGGCTTCGGCGCTGTTTGACGATCCCCTGGCCCTGGCGGGGCTTTCGGCAGCGGCGGCGATCCTGGCGGGAGCCTTGCCTGAGCGCGAGCCCCATCGCGGGGCGTTTCTGGCTCTGGAGGCCTTGCTTGAGGCCCTGGCCGCGACTTCGCTTTGGCCCGCCGTTCTGGTGCGTTTCGAGGCCGGCCTCCTGGACACGCTGGGCTTTGGCCTCGACCTCAGCCGTTGCGCCGTGACGGGAACGAGCGATGATCTGGTCTGGGTCAGTCCCCGGACGGGCCGCGCGGTCTGCGCGGCGGCGGGAGAGCCCTACCGCGACCGCCTTTTGGCCTTGCCGCCCTTTCTGATCTCCTCGCAACAGCCCGTCGCGTCCGGCGATATCGGGGCCGGACTGGCGATCACCGGGCGGTTTCTGGAGACCTTCGTCTTCGCCCTCGTGGATCGACCCCTGCCACCCGCCCGGGCGCGCCTGATCGCGGCGCTGGAGGCCGCAGGGCGTCTGTGACAGCAGGTGACTCGACAGCTCCCGACTCGACAGCTTTAGGGGACTCGGGTTGAAGCAGAGCGCATGAACGACATGACGCCGCCCGATCCCGAGGAAGGCGGCCGGATCCTTGATGAATCCTTCGGCGACGCCCTGTCCCGCCGCTACCTCGCCTATGCCCTCTCCACGATCACCCAGCGGGCTCTGCCGGATGTGCGGGATGGCTTAAAGCCGGTTCACCGCCGCCTGCTCTATGCCATGCGGCTGCTGCGGCTGGACCCCCAGACCTCGCCGAAGAAATCCGCCCGGGTCGTGGGCGACGTCATTGGCAAGTATCACCCGCATGGGGACGTGGCCGTCTATGACGCCCTGGTTCGCCTCGCCCAGGATTTCGCCCAGCGCTATCCGCTCATCGACGGCCAGGGAAACTTCGGCAATATCGACGGCGATAATGCCGCGGCCATGCGCTACACCGAGTGTCGCCTCACAGAGGCCGCGCGGCTGCTTCTGGACGGTATCGACGAGGACGCCGTCGATCTGCGGGCGACCTATGACGGGGAGGACGAAGAGCCCGTCGTCCTGCCGGCCGGTTTTCCCAATCTCCTGGCCAATGGATCCTCAGGCATCGCCGTGGGGATGGCGACATCGATCCCGCCGCACAACGCGGGTGAGCTGATTGAGGCTTGCCTCCTGTTGATCGAGCGGCCCTCGGCGACGACGGCGGACGTGCTGGAGCACGTTCAGGGTCCCGATTTCCCCACCGGCGGCGTGATCGTCGAGGGCAAGGCGTCTCTCGCCGAAACCTATGAGACCGGCCGAGGCGGCGTCCGTGTCCGGGCGCGCTGGGCGCAGGAAGATCTGGGGCGAGGCCTCTGGCGGATCGTCGTCACCGAAATTCCCTATCAGGTCAAAAAGGCCGATCTGGTGGAGCAATTGGCGACGCTGCTGGAAGACAAGAAGCTTCCTCTGCTGGCGGATGTTCGCGATGAGTCGGCCGAGGATATTCGGCTTATTCTCGAACCCCGCGCGCGGACGGTCGAGCCCGAGGTGCTGATGGAGAGTCTTTTCAAGCTCTCGGATCTCGAGGCGCGGTTCTCGGTCAATATGAACGTGCTCAACGCCCGCGGCGCGCCTGTTGTCATGGGGCTGAAGCCGGCTTTGCAGGCTTTCCTTGATCACCGCCGGGAGGTCTTGATCCGACGTTCGCAGTTTCGTTTGGCGCGAATCGAACGGCGTCTGCACGTCTTGGATGGTCTGCTGATCGTCTATCTGAACCTGGATGAGGTGATCCGGATCGTCCGTTATGAGGATGAACCCAAGGTCCAGTTGATCGCCGCCTTCGCCTTGAGCGAGATCCAGGCCGACGCGGTGCTCGACACGCGG
>Ga0116226_10000887_pt1 | contig 26100 bp, 24 predicted proteins | sample S1TSphfallax_FD_89692 | JGI IMG/M metagenome (GOLD analysis project Ga0116226, IMG submission 89692) | Host-associated microbial communities from peat moss isolated from Minnesota, USA - S1T2_Fa - Sphagnum fallax MG | ecosystem: Host-associated > Plants > Peat moss > Unclassified | place: USA... | reverse complement strand
CTCGTCAACAAGTTTTTTTGCTTCGCGCTCGCTTTATTTCCGCTCACACTCCACTTACTTATCAACCCCAAAAACCCAGGCTACGCCTGGCTTTCCGGGCCTCACACCGCGTCTGCCGTTGCCGGCGCCGTGATGCGAGGGGACGAATATTATCGGCTCCCTCGCTCCCTGGCAAGTGTTTTTTTGACCTATGCTTTTCAATCCCTCCGGCAAAGGCCGTCAGACCCAATCAACGGTGCTTGAATACCGGCTTGCGCTTCTCAAGAAAGGCCTGCATTCCCTCCTTCTGATCCTCGGTGGCAAACAACGAATGGAACAGGCGCCGCTCGAAGGTGACGCCTTCCGCCAGCGTCGTTTCATAGGCACGGTTCACCGCCTCCTTGGCCATCATTACCGAGGGCAAGGAAAACTCCGTGATCTGGGTGGCTGCGGCCAGTGCCTCATCCAACAATGTGGCAGCCGGCACCACGCGGGACACCAGGCCTGCGCGCTCAGCCTCGGCCGCATCCATCATGCGGGCAGTCAGACACAGATCCATCGCCTTGGCTTTGGAGACCGCGCGCGGCAGGCGCTGAGTACCGCCGGCGCCCGGAATCACGCCCAATTTGATTTCGGGCTGACCGAACTTGGCCGTATCGGCCGCGATAAGGATGTCGCACATCATCGCCAGCTCGCAGCCCCCGCCCAACGCAAAGCCTGCCACCGCGCCAATGATGGGTTTGCGGATCGAACGGATCACTTCCCAATTACGCGTGATGTAGTCCCCTTTATAGACGTCCATATAGGAGTAACCGGCCATCATGCCGATGTCGGCACCGGCCGCAAACGCCTTTTCGCTGCCGGTCAGGACGATCGCACCGATACCCTCATCCGCCTCGAAAGCCTTCAGCGCCGCACCCAGCTCGTTCATTAGCGCATCGTTGAGCGCATTCAGCGCCTTGGGCCGATGCAGCGTAATCAGACCGACGCGGCCACGGGTTTCCACCAGAATATTCTCGTACGTCATGTCACCTCCTGTTGTGATGCCTTGGTTAGCATTTGCATCCATCGCCATTCACCCACTTGCCCGCCCAGATCAAGGCCGGCACGAAAAATTTTCGCAGCATCGGAATTTGATGCTACCATTAACCAACCAACCGGTCGGTTTATTTATTGGGATGCCACAGGTCCGGTCGGCACCAGCCGATCGCCGCCCGCTGTGACGTGCGCTCCGCTTCGCCGGCCCCCCCCTCACTTGCACTTTGACTTGCACACTCTTGCGCCCATGACACATACCTTCTTTACGCAGCATGAAAGCACGCTCAAGCGAGCGCTCCAAGTGATTGCCGAACGCGGTTACTGGAGTCCGTACAGCGAGATGCCCAGTCCGAAAGTGTACGGCGAAACGGCCGCAGCCGACGGCGAGGCCGCATTCAAGTCCCATCTGAACCGGATCTTCGAACTGGACCAGCCCAGCACCGGCAATACGGTGGGTGCGGAACGCTCGCCCTACGGGCTGGCCCTCGATGTGCGCTACCCGGAACCGGACACGGAAGCCATTCTGGCCGCGGCAGCCAAGGCGCAGGTGGCCTGGCGCCAGGCCGGCCCCAAAGCCTGGGTCGGCGTCAGCCTGGAAATCCTAGCCCGATTGAATCGCGCCAGCTTCGAAATCGCCCATAGCGTAATGCACACGACCGGTCAGGCCTTCATGATGGCATTCCAGGCGGGGGGTCCGCACGCGCAGGATCGCGCCTTGGAAGCCGTCGCCTACGCCTGGGCATCGCTGTCGAGCGTGCCCGAAACCGCCCATTGGGAGAAACCGCAGGGCAAAAATCCGCCGCTGGCGATGCAAAAACGCTTTACGGTGGTGCCGCGCGGTACCGGCCTGGTCCTCGGTTGCTGCACCTTCCCGACCTGGAACGGCTATCCCGGACTGTTCGCCGACCTCGCCACGGGCAACACGGTGGTCGTCAAACCGCACCCGGGCGCCATCCTGCCGCTTGCGATCACCGTCAGAATCGCGCGCGATGTGCTCAAGGAAGCCGGCTTCGATCCGAATGTCGTCACGCTCTATGCGACCAATCCAAACGATGGCGCGCTGGTCCAGACACTGGCCCTGCGCCCGGAAATCAAATTGATCGACTTTACCGGTAGCAGCGCCAACGGCACGTGGCTGGAACAGCATGCACACCAAGCCCAGGTGTACACCGAAAAAGCGGGCGTGAATCAGATCGTGATCGACTCCGTCGACGATCTCAAAGCCGCCGTGCGCAATATTGCGTTCTCGCTCGCGCTGTACTCGGGGCAGATGTGCACCGCGCCGCAAAATATCTATATTCCGCGTAGCGGCGTGCGCACGCCGGAAGGTGTGGTCGATTTCGACACGGTGGCGCAGGCCATTGCCGATGCCGTGGCCAAGCTGACCTCAGACCCGGCCCGCGCGGTTGATCTGATCGGCGCTATCCAGAACCAGCAGGTGGTCGAGCGTATCGCCCAGGCCCGCAAGCTCGGTACCGTCTTACTCGACAGCCAACAATTGGTGCACCCCGTGTTCCCTGACGCACGGGTTCATACGCCCCTGCTGTTGAAACTCGATGCCCGCACCGACGCTGCCAGCTATACCGGCGAATGGTTCGGCCCGATCGCCTTTGTGATCGCCGCAGACGACAGTATTCCCACCCTGGAGCGTGCCGGTGAGATCGCGGCACAACACGGGGCATTAACGCTGTCGGTATATAGTACCGACCACGCCGTGCTTGCCGCCGCCCATGAAGCGTCGCTGGCCGGCGGCGTTGCGCTGTCGATCAACTTGACCGGCGGCGTGTTCGTCAACCAGTCCGCCGCGTTCTCCGATTTCCACGGCACCGGCGCCAATCCGGCCGCCAATGCCGCGCTCACCGACGCCGCCTTTGTCGCGAACCGTTATCGGGTCGTGCAAAGCCGAGTCCATGTCGCGCCGAAAGCGGAAGTCGCAGCGGTATAAACGACGCGAGCCCAATCACACCAAAACGATGCTCGCGCATGGGAGTCCTTGATGACGCAGGCTTTTATCTGTGATGCGCTACGCACCCCGTTCGGCCGCTACGGCGGCATTCTGAAAGATGTCCGCGCCGATGACCTCGGCGCGGTGCCGATCCGGGCGCTGATGGCGCGCAACACCAAAGTCGACTGGCAACGGCTAGACGACGTGCTCTATGGTTGCGCCAATCAAGCCGGCGAAGACAACCGCAATGTCGCGCGCATGTCCGCCTTGCTGGCCGGCCTGCCGATCGAAGTCTCCGGCATGACCATCAATCGCCTGTGCGGGTCCGGCATGGATGCGGTCGGCACTGCCGCGCGCGCCATCAAGTCGGGCGAAGCCCAATTGATGATCGCCGGCGGCGTGGAAAGCATGACACGTGCGCCTTTTGTGATGGGCAAGGCCGCCACGCCGTTCGCGCGTCAGACCGAGTTGTACGACACCACGATAGGCTGGCGCTTCGTCAACCGTCTGATGAAACAGCAATACGGCATCGACTCGATGCCGGAAACCGCCGAAAACGTCGCCACCGACTTCGAGATCAGCCGCGCCGACCAGGACGCGATGGCCATGCGCAGCCAGCAACGCGCCGCCCGCGCTCAGGCCGAGGGTCTCTTTGCCCGCGAAATCACGCCGGTTCATGTGCCGCAAAAAGGCGGCGAGACGGTCAGCGTGGTGCGCGACGAACATCCGCGCGTAACAACGCTGGAAGCGCTAGGCGCGCTGAAAGGCGTGGTTCGCCCCGATGGCACGGTGACCGCCGGCAATGCCTCTGGCATCAACGACGGGGCCTGCGCGCTGCTGCTGGCTGGCGAAAGCGCCTTGCGCCAGCATGGCCTGACCCCGCGCGCCCGCGTGCTGGGCATGGCCGCAGCCGGCGTGGCGCCACGCATCATGGGCATTGGCCCGGCGCCCGCCAGCCAAAAGCTGCTGGCTCAGCTCGGCATGACGCTGGACCAATTCGATGTGCTCGAACTGAACGAGGCCTTCGCCGCTCAGGGCCTGGCCGTATTACGTCTGCTTGGCGTACCCGACAACGATCCCCGCGTGAATCCGAACGGTGGCGCCATTGCCCTCGGTCATCCGTTGGGCGCCTCGGGCGCGCGCCTGATCACCACGGCGCTATGCGAACTGGAACGGATGAACGGCCGCTACGCACTCTGCACCATGTGCATCGGCGTGGGTCAGGGCATCGCCATCGCGATCGAGCGGATCTGAGCCAGCCAGCATAAAAACATACCCAGTGGAGGAGACGCCACGATGTCGTATACCGCGATCACACTAGATCTTGATAGCAAGACCCAAGTCGCACAGCTCACCCTGAACCGTCCGGATCGCCTGAACAGCTTCACCCGCCAGATGCATGCCGAATTGCGCGAGGCCCTCGACGCGGTCGAACATGGTGGTATGCGTGCGCTGGTGTTGACGGGGGCCGGTCGCGGCTTCTGTGCCGGCCAGGATCTGTCGGACCTCGATCTCGGCGCCAGCCAGCATACCGATCTGGGCGCGCTGATCGAAGACCACTTCAATCCATTGGTACGGCGCCTGCAAGCGCTGCCGCTGCCGGTGATCGCCGCTGTCAACGGCACAGCCGCCGGCGCCGGCGCGAATCTGGCCCTGGCTTGCGATCTGGTGCTCGCGGCCCGTTCGGCCAAATTCATTCAGTCCTTCGTCAAGATCGGCCTGGTGCCCGATACCGGCGGCACCTGGCTGCTGCCGCGTCAGATCGGGCGCGCTCGCGCACTTGGCCTGGCGCTGACGGGCGATGCGATCGGCGCCGAGCAAGCGCTGGCCTACGGCATGATCTGGCAAGTGGTTGACGACGCTGAATTAGGCGGCGCAGCTTTGCGCCTCGCGACCCACCTCGCGAGCCAGCCAACCCGCGCGCTCGCCGCGGTCAAGCAGGCAATCCAGGCCGCCAGTACGCAAACGCTGGATCAATCGCTGGATCTGGAAGCGAGCCTGCAGCGCGAGCTGGGGCAATCGGCCGATTACCGCGAAGGCGTCAACGCCTTTCTGGAAAAACGCGCCCCTCGTTTCACAGGCCGCTGAAACAATCCCTCGACTTAGCGGTGTGCGGCTGCGCGCACCGTCCTCCGTTCAGACAGGAAGCGCACCATGACCCGTGACGCCCAACAACTGGCTCAGGCGACCGCCGACGCCATGTACCGCAATGACCGCGCCTCGCAAGCGCTGGGGCTGGAGCTGGACGCCGTGGCACCCGGCTATGCACGGATGTCGATGACCGTCAGACCCGACATGTTGAATGGCCATGATATCTGCCACGGCGGCATGATTTTCACCCTCGCCGATTCGACCTTCGCGTTTGCCTGCAACAGCTACAACATCAACACGGTCGCAGCCGGTTGCAGCATCGAATTCATGCAGCCCGCGCACGGCGGCGACCGGCTCACCGCCGAAGCGCGCGAGCAAACACTGAGCGGCCGCCACGGCATCTACGACATCCGTGTCACCAACCAGAGTGGCGCCGTGATCGCCATGTTTCGTGGCAAGTCGACCCAGATTCGCGGGCAGTTGGTGCCCGACGCAAGCTAAGCGGCGCCAGACCGCATCCCTAAAACAGCCTTAACGTATCCAGCCGCAGGAGACCAGGATGAACCCGCACGCCGCCGTCGGCAGCCCATTGCCGCTCGAACCGATCGAAACCGCCAGCATCGATGCGCTGCGTCACCTGCAGTTGGAACGCCTGAAGCAGACCCTGACGCATGCGTATACAAATTCGCCCGTGTACCGCCGCAAATTCGATGATGCCGGGGCGCATCCCGACGATCTGCGCAGTCTGGCCGACCTCGCGCGCTTTCCGTTCACGACCAAACACGATCTGCGCGATAACTATCCCTACGGCATGTTTGCCGTGCCGATGGATCAGATCTCGCGCATCCACGCGTCATCCGGCACCACCGGCAAACCCACCGTGGTCGGCTACACCGCCCGCGATATCAGCACCTGGGCCGATCTGGTGGCGCGCTCGATCCGCGCGGCAGGCGCGCGCCGCGGCGACAAAGTCCATATCAGCTATGGCTATGGCTTGTTCACCGGCGGCCTTGGTGCGCACTACGGTGCCGAGCGCGCCGGCCTGACTGTGATTCCATTTGGCGGCGGGCAAACCGAGCGCCAGGTGCAACTGATCCAGGACTTCAAACCCGACATCATCATGGTGACGCCCAGCTATATGCTGTCGATCGCCGACGAGTTCGAGCGTCTGGGCCTGGACCCCGCCGCCAGTTCGTTGCGCATCGGCATTTTCGGCGCCGAGCCCTGGACCAACGAGTTGCGCAGTGCGATCGAAGCGCGCATGGGCATAGACGCCGTCGATATCTACGGGCTGTCTGAAGTGATGGGCCCGGGCGTCGCCTCCGAGTGCGCCGAGACCAAGGACGGCCCGACCATCTGGGAAGATCACTTCTATCCGGAAATCATCGATCCGCTGACGTGCGAAGTGCTGCCGGACGGCGCTTTTGGCGAGCTGGTGTTCACCTCGCTAAGCAAGGAGGCGCTGCCCATCATCCGTTACCGCACTCGCGATCTGACGCGTTTGCTGCCCGGTACCGCGCGCACCATGCGGCGCATGGAAAAGATTACCGGCCGCTCGGACGACATGATGATCATCCGCGGCGTCAACGTATTCCCCACCCAGATCGAAGAATTGCTGCTCAAGCAGCCTGCCCTGGCGCCGCACTATCAACTGGTGCTGACGCGGGAAGGCCCGATGGATAGTTTGACCGTAGTGATAGAACCGCTGCCCGACACCGCCCTCGACAGTGCGCGCGTGCAGGCGGCAGCCGACGCGCTGGCCTACGATATCAAAGCCTTTATCGGCATCACCGCGCGCATTGATCTGCGTGCGGTCAACGGGATCGAGCGTTCGGTCGGCAAGGCCAAGCGGGTGGTGGATCTGCGCGGAAAGAAATAGGCTGCGCGCGCTGCGGCCACGTGTAAGGCGGTGGCTGCAGCGATCAAGGATTCGGCATCAACACCCACATCTGGCCGCTTTGCTTCATCTTGCCGGCCAGCTCGCCCGCCTCGTCGCCATAGCCCCAGAAGAAATCGGCGCGGACGCCGCCACGAATCGCACTGCCCACGTCCTGGGCGAACACCAGCTGATTCAGCGGTGCATTGGTCAGCGGTCGGGTGGTCGAGAGAAATACCGGCAGACCCAGGGTAATCGCGTTCGGGTCTACCGCGATGGAACGCTCCGGTGTCAGTGGCACGCCCAGCGCGCCGACCGGTCCGTCTGCCTGCCCGGCTTCCACCGGCGGCCCCTCGCGGAAAAAGACAAAACGCGGATTGACCTCGAGCAGACTCTCGACCCGTCCCGGATTGGCCCGCGCCCAAGCCCGGATACCCTGCATCGAGGCTTGTCCCGGGGTCAACTCATGATGCTCGATCAACCAGGTGCCGATCGACTTGAATGGCTGGTTGTTGGTGCCGCCAAAGCTGACCCGCATGACCGAACCATCTTCCAGCAAGACCCGGCCTGAGCCCTGTATCTGCAGGAAAAACGCCTCGATCGGATCATCCACGTACACCAGTTCCGCGCCGTTCAGCGCGCCACTGCGCACCAGCGTCGCGCGCGGCGGCAAGGTGGCGCCGTGCGCATAGCCGGCGGGCCAGTGATACAAGGGATAGAGATAAGGCCCGTGGCGATAGCGCGAGCCGCGCAATTCCGGTTCGTAATAACCCGTCACCAGCCCGCGTACCGAGCCGTCGTCATTGCTGAGCTGAAATGGGGTGAAGTTCTGTTCGAAGTAGCTGCGCGCGGCCGCGGGATCGAGCTCGTCGATGCGGTCGGCTTGGGCACAGGCGCGCGCCCAGTTGGACTGCCGCCCGAGCTTGAGACAATCGGCGCGCAAGGCGGCAGTCACGCCGATCAGGCTGTCGTCGCGCCAACCGTCGACCTGGTCCCAACTGACCTGGCGCAGATGCGCACCGACGCTACCGCTATACGGACCCTGCGTGGGATAACCGGGCGCATAGCCATTGCTGGGCGTGAGGTGATGACTGGCACAGGAAGCCAGCACGACTGCCGTCAAGGCCGCGCCGAGCGCGCGTAAGCACCGGATCCAGCCGGCTTGAGGCATGTTTGCGGCGCCGGCCAACGCCGGCGTGGCTTGGGTCAGGCGCATGAATCGGCTGCCCCGGGCGCCGTCAGCGCGTGTCTGCGCCAAACCGGGTCAAAAGACGTAAGCGGCATGCGTTCAGTGCAAGGTGCGTGGCATCAACAGACCAAACTCTGCCACCGGCGCATCAAAGCGCGTGCCGTCTTCGGCCACGCAGAAATACGCGCCGCGCATGGTGCCCTGCGGCGTCGCAATCACGGCCCAGCTGGTGTATTCGAATTGTTCTCCGGGTGCCAGCAGCGGCTGATGCCCCACCACACCCAGACCTTTGACTTCCTGCACCTGATGCTCGCTGTCGGTGATGATCCAGTGGCGCGCGATCAGTTGTGTCGGCGTCTGGCCGCTATTGCGGATCGTGATGGTGTAGGCAAACGCATATTGGCGCTGCTCGGGATTCGATTGTTCCGGCAGATACTGGGCCTTCACTGTCACACTCAACTCGTACTGGCTCATCGTCGTTCCGCATTTTTCGACACATCGGCACAGGATAGCGCATTCGCGCCCGAATGCGGCAGCTAGGCATGACGATCCGGCGCGCGTTGCGATAAATTTCCGGCGGCGGCCTGCCGCTAACCGGCTCGGCGCCCGGCTGGGCGTCACGGGGTAAAATAGCGGCAATTCCATTTAGGTCTGCACGCCATGCCGCAATACCGCATCTCCCCGTCTATCCTGTCCGCCGATTTTGCCCGCCTGGGCGAGGAAGTCCGCCATGTTGCCGCGGCCGGCGCCGACTGGATCCACTTCGACGTGATGGACAACCATTACGTACCTAATCTGACCATCGGCCCGATGGTGTGCGAAGCCATCCGCCCGCACGTCGACATTCCGATCGATGTGCACCTGATGGTGCGTCCGGTCGATCGCATCGCCCCGGATTTTGCCAAAGCGGGCGCCAACATCATCACCTTCCACCCGGAAGCCTCCGATCACGTCGACCGCACCCTGGGCCTGATTCGCGATCAAGGCTGCCAGGCCGGACTGGTCTTCAATCCGGCCACCCCGCTGAACTATCTCGACCACGTGATGGACCGGCTCGACGTGATACTGCTGATGTCGGTCAACCCGGGCTTCGGCGGTCAATCGTTTATCCCCGAGACACTGTACAAGTTGCGTCTGGTGCGCGCCCGTATCGACGAATACACCGCCCGCACCGGCCGTGAAATCCGCCTGGAGGTCGACGGTGGCGTCAAGGTCGACAACATCGCCCAGATCGCGGCGGCCGGCGCCGACACCTTTGTTGCCGGGTCCGCCATTTTCGGCAAGCCCGATTACAAGGCCGTGATCGACCAGATGCGCGCCGCCCTGGCCGAAGTCAGCGCGTGAGCGCACCGCTCGCCCCGCAGCCAGAGCTGGCCGCAGCCCGTTCCCGCCGCGCTCTGCGCGCGGCGCGGATTCGTGCCGCGCTGATCGATCTGGACGGCACCATGGTCGATACGGCCCAGGATTTCTGCGCCGCCCTGAACGCGATGCTGGTCCAGTTGGCGGCACGCCCGATCGAATTGCCGGAAGTCCTGACCTATATCGGCAAAGGCTCGGAACACCTGATCGCCGCGGTACTGGCGCCGCGCTTCGACGCAACCACTGCACCCGCCCTGTTCCAGCGCGCCTATGATCTGTACCAGGCCGAATACGCGCTGATCAATGGGCGCCACAGCACCCTGTATCCGGAGGTCATCAGCGGCCTGAATGCCATGCGGGCAGCCGGCCTGCAGCTGGCCTGCGTGACCAACAAACCGCGCCGCTTCGCGCTCGAATTGCTGCAGCGCTACCGCTTGAGCGACTATTTCACGGTGGTGTTCGGCGGCGACAGCTGGCCCCACAAAAAGCCGCACCCGCAGCCCATGCTGGAAGCCTGCCGAGCGCTGGCGGTCGAACCGCAGCACGCGGTGGCGATCGGCGACTCCGAAAACGACGCGCTGGCGGCCAGGGCCGCCGGCTTGTGGTCGCTGGCGCTGCCCTACGGCTATAACCACGGCCTACCTGTACAAAATATTCCGGCCGATGGTATAGTGGAAAATCTGCTGGAAGCGGCAAGACTGATTAGCGGTCCTGACGCCACCCTGGCGCCCCTACCCGCGTAGTATCGGGGCCGGCGCTTGATACAGCAGCAAACTAAAGCAGCAACTGCAGCAGCACCCAACTTCCCGAACATTCACATGTTTCTGAACAGAAAACGGAGTTTAGCGAGTATCGACCGGGGCGCCTGGCCCTGGCGTCGCTGGTATTGGTGATCCTTCACCGTGCATACCGCTGTGCTTGAGCAATCTGGCCAGCATCCGTTTTTTCGCTGTTTTTCTCCGCGGTTTTAACTTTTTCGCCGTCGTTCCCTGCCGTTTTTTGGGCACCCGGGAGCCTGCATGCCGCCCTGCACGCGCATGCTAGCGCCCGGCGCCCGGCTGGAATCGGGGCTTAGTCTTTGTATGTCCGTGTATCCTAGCGTCGTGCCCACAGCGGGTCGGCGCCAAGACTGACAGCGCATCAGGAACCACTATGACCGAACTCGAATTTCAATCGCTCGCCGCCGCCGGCTACAACCGCATCCCCTTGATCGCGGAAGCCCTGGCAGACCTCGAAACCCCGCTGTCGCTCTACCTGAAACTGGCGCAGAGCGAGCGCAACGGCGCCAACTCCTTTTTGCTTGAGTCGGTGGTCGGGGGCGAACGCTTTGGCCGCTACTCCTTCATCGGACTGCCGGCCCGTACCCTGATCCGCGCCAACGGCACCCGCTCGGAAGTTGTGCGCGACGGTGCCGTGGTCGAAACGCATGAAGGTGACGCGCTGGAATTCATCGCCACCTTCCAGGCCCGCTTCAAAGTGGCCCAGCGTCCCGGCCTGCCGCGCTTTTGCGGTGGCCTGGCCGGCTACTTCGGCTACGACGCGGTGCGTTACATCGAGAAGAAGCTAAGCGGCTCGGCCCCGCCCGACGATCTCGGCCTGCCCGATATCCAGTTGCTGCTGACCGAGGAAGTCGCGGTCATCGACAATCTGGCCGGCAAGCTCTACCTGATTGTGTACGTCGACCCGACCACGCCCGAAGCCTATATGCGCGGCCGCCAGCGCCTGCGCGATCTACGCGCGCGCCTGCGCTCGACGGTGCAGCCGCCCGTCACCTCGGCCAGCGTGCGCACGGAAACCTACCGCGAATTCAAACGCGACGACTACCTGCGCGCAGTGCTGAAAGCCAAGGAATACATCGCGGCCGGCGAGCTGATGCAAGTCCAGATCGGTCAGCGCCTGATCAAGCCCTTCCGTGACAATCCGCTGTCGCTGTATCGTGCGCTGCGGTCCCTGAACCCGTCGCCGTATATGTACTTCTACAATTTCGGCGATTTCCAGGTGGTTGGCGCCTCGCCCGAAATCCTGGTGCGTCAGGAACAGCGCGCAAGCAGCCAGCCCGAGCAACCGCCCGCCCGCATCGTCACCATCCGTCCGCTCGCCGGCACGCGCCCGCGCGGCAATACGCCCGAACACGACGCGGCGCTCGCCACCGAACTGCTCAACGATCCCAAGGAAATCGCCGAACACGTGATGCTGATCGACCTCGCGCGCAACGATGTCGGCCGCATCGCCAAGACCGGTTCGGTCGCCGTGACCGACCGCATGGTGATAGAAAAATATTCGCACGTGCAGCACATCGTCAGCTCGGTCGAAGGTGAGCTGAAAGAAGGCGTCAGCAATCTCGACGTCCTGCGCGCGACCTTCCCCGCCGGCACGCTGTCGGGCGCGCCCAAAGTGCGCGCGATGGAACTGATCGACGAGCTGGAACCGGTCAAACGCGGTCTGTACGGCGGCGCCGTCGGCTATCTGTCGTTTTCCGGCGAGATGGATCTGGCGATTGCGATCCGCACCGGCATCATCCGCGGCGGCAATCTGTATGTGCAGGCCGCCGCCGGCATCGTGGCCGATTCCGTGCCCGAAAGCGAATGGCAAGAAACTGAAAACAAGGCGCGCGCCGTGTTGCGCGCGGCAGAACAAGTGCAAGACGGTCTCGACCGCGGCACCGAGGAGGTTTGACCATGCTGCTGATGATCGACAACTACGATTCCTTCACCTACAACCTGGTGCAATACTTCGGTGAGCTCGGTGAAGACGTGCAAACCTATCGCAACGATGAAATCACGCTGGAACAGATCACCGCGTTGAATCCAACCCGCATCTGTTTGTCGCCCGGCCCCAGCAATCCGGCCAACGCCGGTATCACCGTGCCGGTGCTGCGTCATTTTGCCGGCCGTTTGCCGATACTGGGCGTGTGTCTTGGCCACCAAGCCATAGGCGAGGCCTTCGGCGGCCGTGTGATCCGCGCGCAAACCATCATGCACGGCAAAACCAGCGTGATCGAAACCGACGGTCACGGCGTCTTCAGCGACCTGCCCAAACATTTCACCGTAACCCGCTATCACTCGCTCGCGATCGAGCGCGCCACGCTGCCCGATTGCCTGGAAGTATCGGCCTGGACCGAAGACGGCGAAATCATGGGCGTGCGCCACAAGGCATTCGATATCGAAGGGGTGCAGTTCCATCCCGAGTCCATCCTGTCCGAACACGGTCATGCCTTGCTCGACAATTTCCTCAAAGGCCGGCGCGCAGCAGACGCCACGGCTGCCGTCCAGCCCTAAGAGAAAGTCGATGCCGATTACCCCGCAAGAAGCCCTGCAACGCACCATCGAACATCGTGAGATTTTTCACGACGAGATGCTGGAATTGATGCGCATGATCATGCGCGGCGAAGTGTCCGACGTGATGGTCGCCGCCATCCTGATCGGCCTGCGTGTCAAAAAGGAAACCATAGGCGAGATCGCCGCAGCCGCCACCGTGATGCGCGAATTCGCCACGCCCGTCGAAATCGCCGATAAACGCCACTTTGTCGACATCGTCGGCACCGGCGGCGACGGTTCGCACACCTTCAATATCTCGACCGCCAGCATGTTTGTCTGCGCCGCGGCCGGCGCGCGCGTTGCCAAACATGGCAATCGCGGCGTCTCGAGTAAATCCGGCAGCGCTGATGTGCTGGACGCGCTCGGCGTCAACATCATGCTCACGCCCGAGCAGGTGGCACACAGTATTGCCGAGACCGGCATGGGCTTCATGTTCGCGCCCAATCACCATCCGGCCATGAAGAATGTCGCGGCGGTGCGGCGCGAGCTCGGCATCCGCACGGTATTCAATATCCTCGGCCCGCTGACCAATCCGGCCGGCGCCCCGAATCAATTGATGGGTGTGTTTCATCCCGACCTGGTCGGGATCCAGGCACGCGTGATGCAACGCCTGGGCGCCAAGCATGTGCTGGTGGTGCACGGCCTCGACGGCATGGACGAAGTCGCGCTCGGCGCCACCACGCTGGTGGGCGAATTGCGCGACGGCGAAGTACGCGAATACCAGATCCACCCGGAAGACTTCGGTCTGCAAATGCATTCGAACCGCAGCTTGAAGGTTGCCGATGCCGAAGAATCGAAGCGCATGCTGCTCGAGGCACTGGAAAACCGCCACGGCGTGGCGCGGGAAATCGTCGTATTGAACGCCGGCACTGCCCTGTATGCAGCCGATGTGGTCGATTCTATCGGCACCGGCATCGAGCGCGCGCGCGCTGCCATCGAAAGCGGCGCGGCACGGGCCAAGGTCGACGCGCTGGTTCGCTTCACCCAACAGTTCAAGCAGACATCATGAGCGATATTCTCGAACGCATCATTGCGGTCAAACACGAAGAAATCCGCCTCGCACGCGGCAATATCTCCCAAGCCGCGCTGGCCGAAACCTGCGCTGCCCGCAGCGAACGCCGCGACTTCGTCGGCGCCATCCGGGGCAAGATCGGCGCCGGTTGCGCCGCAGTCATCGCCGAAGTCAAAAAAGCCAGTCCGTCCAAAGGCGTGCTGCGCGAGCACTTCGTTCCGGCGGAAATCGCCGCCAGCTACGCCCGGCATGGCGCGGCTTGTCTCTCGGTGCTGACCGACCGGCAATTCTTCCAGGGCAGCCCCGAGTATCTGCGCGAGGCGCGGGCAGCCTGCACGCTGCCTGTATTGCGCAAAGACTTTATGGTCGATGCGTATCAAGTGTATGAAGCGTGCGCCATGGGCGCCGACTGCATCCTGCTGATTGCGGCCGCACTCGAAACCAGTCAGATGCAAGAACTCGAAGCGCTGGCGCACGAGCTGGGTCTGGCGGTGCTGGTTGAAGTCCACAATGCGCCGGAACTGGAACAGGCTTTGACGCTGAAGACCCCCCTGATCGGCATCAACAACCGCAATCTGCGCACCTTCGAGGTGTCACTGACCACCACCTTCGATCTGCTGCCGCGCATTCCCCAGGAGCGTGTGGTGGTCACCGAATCGGGTTTGCTCACACGCGCCGACGTCCAACTTGCGCGCAGCCATCAGGTGCACGCGTTTTTGGTGGGCGAAGCCTTTATGCGCGCCGAGGTGCCGGGAGCCGCACTGGCCGAGATGTTCGACTGAGCCTGCGCCGTCTTCTGTGTTACACCCTGCGCCACACCCTGTGCCCAACACCCTGAACGCAACACGGAATCCCGCCCATGGCGCTTGAACAAGAAATTAAACTGGCTCTCCCGCCTGAGGATGTGCCCGGCGCGATTGCCTGTCTGGATCGATTGGCCGGCCGCCCAGGACGCGACATTGCACTGGAAAACGTCTATTTCGATACGCCGGACTGTGCCCTTGCACAAGAACACAGCGCGATCCGCATCCGCAAGACCCGCGAGGGCTGGCTGCAAACCTTGAAGACCGGTGGCGGTGCCAGCGGCGGTTTGCACAGCCGGCACGAGTGGGAAATGCCTGTGGCAGGTCCGGCGCTCGAACCCAGCTCGCTGCTCGCCGCCTGTGCCGCGCATCCCATCGGTAGCGCCTTGCATGCCATGCTGCCGCGCCTGATCCCGCTATTTCGCACCGACTTCACGCGTCGCCTCTGGCTGCTTTCGCACGCCGGCGCCGAGATCGAAGCCGCGCTCGATCGCGGCGAAGTCTGCGTCAACGGCAGCGCGCGCCATGCGCCGATCTGCGAAATCGAGCTCGAACTCAAGGCTGGCGATGCCGCCGCCTTGCACAGTCTGGCCGCCATCCTGCGGCACTCGGTGCCAGCACTGAAACCGGACGACGTCAGCAAGGCCCAGCGTGGCTACGCGCTACGCGTAGTGTGAGCCGCCCATGACCCAACGCTACGCCACTGCACCAAGCACCGCCCAGGCCAGCCTGTTCGACGCCGACGCCGACGCCAACGCACATCAGCCCGGTATCGCCGCCGCCCCCAATACCTCGCTGGCCTCACAGTTCGCGGCACTGTCGGCCGCCTGGCAAGACGCGCTCGCTCCCTTCACCGCGTCGCCGGTTTTTCCCAAGCTGTGCGCCTTTGTTGACGGCGAGCGCGCGCAACACAAAACCATCTACCCGCGCGACGTGTTTCGCGCCCTGCGTCTGATCGAACCGCAGCAGGTCAAGGTGGTGATTTTGGGCCAGGACCCCTATCACGGCGACGATGCGGGGCAAGCGCAGGCCCATGGTCTGGCCTTTTCGGTGCCGCCCGGCGTGCGCCCGCCGCCATCGCTGAAAAACATCTTCAAGGAAATCCACGCCAGTCTGGCGCTGCCGGTGCCGTCGCACGGCTGCCTCGACAGTTGGGCTCAGCAAGGCGTGCTGCTGCTCAACACGGTGCTTACCGTCGAAGCCGGTCAGGCCGCCAGTCACGCCAAGCGCGGCTGGGAAGCTTGCACCGATGCGCTGATCCGGCATCTGTCCGAGCAGCAGCAGGGCCTGGTCTTCATGTTATGGGGCGCGCATGCGCAAGCCAAGCGCGTGCTGCTGGATGCCAGCCGTCATACCTTGCTGGAAGCGCCGCACCCGTCGCCGCTGTCGGCCCATCGCGGCTTTCTTGGCTGCCAACATTTCGTGCTGGCCAACCAGGCTTTGAGCGCCAGGGGGCGCAGCCCCATCGATTGGCGCTTGCCGGCCCAAGCGACGCTAAGCGCCTAGCGCCAGAGCACAACAAAAAACCCGCCTCGGCGGGTTTTTTACCCACCGAGGCGGGTGTCTTCTTCAGTCCAGCGGTCGCCGCGGCTTCGCCGCAGCGGGGTCCCGCCTTACAGTGCGGCGATCGCTTGGCGCGCTTCGCTCAGCGCTGCGCTGGCAGCCGCTTCGCCCATCGCCAGGCCTTCCGAGTAGATGAATTCGACGTCGGTCATGCCCAGGAAGCCGAGGAAACTTTGCAGATACGGCGTTTGCGTATCGTTCGGGGTACCGGCGTACTTGCCGCCGCGTGCGGCGACGATGTACACCTTCTTACCGCGCACCAGACCTTCCGGGCGGCCTTCCGGGGTGTAGCGGAAAGTGATGCCGGCGCGGGCGATCCAGTCGAAGTAGGCCTTCAACTGCGACGAAATGCCGAAGTTATAGAGGGGCACGCCCAGCACGATGATGTCGGCCGCTTGCAGTTCGCGGATCAGTGCTTCGCTGCGTGCGTTGATGGCTTGTTGTTCGGGGCTGCGTTTATCGGCCGGCGTGAAGAATGCGCCCAGCGTCGCGTCATCCAGATGCGATACGCCGTCTTTCAGCAGGTCGCGCACCACAACGTCGGCGCCCAGCTTGCTTTGCAGTTTAGCGACCAGCTCGCTGGCGAGTTGGGTCGATTGCGAGCCTTGCGAGCGCGCGGCGGAATTGATTTGCAGAATGGTCGTCATGTTTAGCTCCTGAGGGGTCTCGAACACGGGGTTCGTTGAGTAAGGATTCTAGCGATTGCGGTCCGCTAAACAAGCGTCACTGGCGTGATGCATTGTTCTATCCTTGCAACAACGACTCCGTGCCCCCCGCTTCCAGCCGCTGCGGGCTGGCGCGGACTCAGGTCGGACCCCGACCGCTCAATCCTTCAGCCAGGCGTCGCCCCATTTCTTGGCGGTGCCGCGCGCCTCGGCGGCGCTGAGGCGGTAGCGCGTCACCTCGGCCGGATCCAGCTTGAGCTGCACCGCACGCAGCACGTCGCGGTGGAACACATGCAGCTCGACCCGGTCGCCCGCGCGATAGCGGGACAACAACGCATCCAGATTACCGCCCGTCACGCGCACCCCATCGAGCGCCACCAGCACGTCGCCCGCCGACAGACCGGCCTTTTGCGCGGCGCTGCCGTCGTGCACATGGGTCAGCGCGCAATCGGCGCCACCCCGCACGCGCGCCCCCAGGGACGGCGTGGTGCCGCTGGCATCGGCTTCCAGCGTGACGCCAAACGGCTCGAGCAGCTCGGCCAGCGGCAGATCGCGGGTGCCGTGCACGGCCTGCGCAAACAGCTTGCGCAGATCAGCGCCAGTGGCTTCCGCGAACAGCGCCTGGACTTCGTCTTCGGCGATGCCGCGGCCCTTGCCGTGATAGAAGTCGCGCCCATAGCGTTGCCACAACAAGCGCATCACATCGTCCAGCGATTTGCGGTTCTGCGTCTGCGCCCGTATCGTCAGATCGAAGGCGAGCGCTACCAGGGAACCCTTGGTGTAATAACTGACCACCGCGTTCGGCGTGTTTTCGTCCTGGCGGTAATACTTGATCCAGGCGTCGAACGAGCTTTCAGCCACCGACTGCTTGAGGCGGCCGCTGCCGCGCAGCACGCCGGCGATGGTCTTGCCGAGCAGGCCGAAGTAGGTGTTGCGGTCGATCACCCCGCTGCGCAGCAGGATCAGGTCGTCGTAGTACGAGGTAAAGCCTTCGAACAGCCAGAGCAGTTCGGTATAGTTTTCGCTGGTCAGATCGTAGGGCGCGAAAGACGCCGGCTTGATGCGCTTGACGTTCCAGCTATGGAAGTACTCGTGGCTGCACAGGCCGAGGTAAGTCTGATACCCCTCGTTCAATCCCTCCTGCCCCACGACCGGCAAGTCGGCGCGCTTGCAGATCAAGGCCGTCGAGGCGCGATGCTCCAGCCCACCATACCCGTCGGTGATAGCCATGGTCATAAACACATAGCGCTCGAACGGCGCGCGTTTGGTTCGCGGCTCGAACAGCGCGATCTGCGCTTCGCAGATCGGTTTCAAGTCGCGCGTCAGCCGCTCGAGATCCAGCTTGGGCACGGTGCCGCAGATAACAACGTCGTGCGGCACGCCAAATGCCTCGAAGCGCGCCAAGGCAAAGCGGCCCAAGCTGACCGGGTGATCGATCAACGCATCGTAGTCGGCCGCCAGATACTTGCCGAAACCATAGCGTTTGGTGCCGCGCGCCTCGGGCAGCGCCGTGGCGACGCGCCAATCGCGAAACGCCGCGCCTTCGGGCTTACGGATTTCGATTTCGCACGGCGACCCTTCCTGCCCCTCGACACTGAGAAACACGCTGGTGCCATTGAAAAAGCCGACCTCATCGTCCAGATGCGCAGCACGCACCGACAGATCCCAGGCATACACCTCATACACCAGCGTCAGCGGACCCTTGCACGCGGCCGCCTGCCAGGTTTGCTTGTCGATTTTTTCCACCGCCACGCGCCGCCCGCCGCTATGCGCCGTCAGCGTTACGATATGGCGCGCGAACTCGCGCACCATATAGCTGCCCGGAATCCAGACCGGCAGCGAAAACCGCTGCCCCAGCGGATCCGGTTCGGCGACCGTCAACGTCACTTCAAACAGATGAGCGGCGGGGTGCTTCGGAACGATCGAATAGTGGACAGGCTTCATAAGCGGACAATGAGGAATGCGAGAGGGAAGACGGACGCTGACCGCAGCGCGCGCCACATCAAGCGGGCGCAGCACAGCCGGTAGGCGTCATGGCAGCACGCGGCCATGACGCCGCGTGCCGATCAAAATCAATGGACTGCGTCGAGACGTTTTTGCAGCTCGTCGGCCTCGACCGCGCCCGGCAGACGGCGACCATCCGCCAGAAACACGGTGGGCGTACCGTCGACGTTCAACTGATGACCGAGCGTCAGGTTTTTGTCGAGTACCGAGGTGTCGCACTGGCCGCCATTGGTCGGCGCCTTGTGATCGACCATCCAGCTTTCCCAGGTTTTAGCGCGATCGCTGGCACACCAGATTTCCTTGGCCTTGGCCGTCGAATCGGGCGACAGGATGGGATAAAGGAAGGTGTACACCGTCACGTTATCGATACCGCGCAGGGTCTGTTCAAAACGCTTGCAATACGGACAGTTGGGATCGGAGAAGACCGCGATCTTGCGGCTGCCGTCGCCCTTCACGACCTTGATCGCATCGGCCAGCGGCAAGCTGCTGAACTGGATGCGATTCAGATCGGACAGACGCTCCTGGGTCAGATTGGTGCGCGTACGGGTGTCGACCATATCGCCCAGCAGCAGGTGGTCGCCGGTGGCATCGCTATAGACGATCTGCTGGCCCAGATTGACCTCATACAACCCCGGCACGGGCGACTTGCTGACGCTGACAATGGTTTCGTCGGCACCCAGTCTGTCTTGCAGCACCGTTTTCAATTTGTCGCTCACGGCATCGGCATGCGCCAACGCGGCACCGGAACAGAAAAGAGCCGCCATCGTAAGCGTCAGCGCCTTGCGCCAGAAAATTGTCATCGTGATCCCTTTGATTGCGCTTTGATTCCGCTTAAATTGCATGTGGCGTGACGGCCGCGGCGTACATCCTGCTGACCGCGAAACGGCGCCGCTTATCCCAAAGCGCCGGCGATCAGCCAGCGCTTGATACGAGGTTGGGCCGACAACAAGGACATGCCGAGATTACGCACCCCGCGCGCCAGCGTGCCGGGCGCGGAAAACAGCCGATGCAGCCCGTCGGTGGTGTTCAGCAGCTTGTCGATATCGGCCCGGCGTGCGCGCTCATAGCGGCGCAACAGCGTAAGATCGCCCAGATCGCGGAACGATTCGCGCTGCGCCAGCACCGCTGACAATGTTGCCACATCGCGCATGCCCAGGTTCATGCCCTGCCCTGCCAGCGGATGCATGGCGTGCGCCGCATCGCCGATCAGGGCGACCCGGGGTGCCACCAGGCGATCGACAAATTGCAGCGCCAGCGGAAAGCCACGCGCGGGCGTGACGCATTCGAGCGCGCCAAGGCGATCGCCGCAGGCCTGTTCGACCGTGCTGGCGAGCTGCGCCGGATCGAGCGCCAGGAGCGCCTGAGCGTGATCCTGATAGGCCGACCAGACCATGGAAACATGTTGATTCGGCAGTGGCAGCAAGGCCAGAATTTCGCCGTCGCGAAACCATTGGAAAGCGGTTTCCCCGTGCGGCAGCGACGCGCGGAAATTGGCGACCACGCCCTGTTGCTGGTAATCGCGGCGTTTAACTTGAGAGCCGATCTGGGCGCGCACCCAGGAATGAACGCCATCGGCCCCCAGCACCAGACGCGCGGCCACCGAAGTGCCGTGCTCCAACGCCAGCACCGCAGCGCTGTCGTCGATGGCAAGACCCTGCGCGCGCTGGCTGAACCAAGTGACCTGGGGTTGGAAGCGCAAGGCGGTGTCGAGCGCGCGCTCGACCAGACCGGACTCGACGATCCAGGCCAATTGCGGCACCGCCGCCTGATAGGCCGAGAAATGCAGCTGCGCCATGGCGTCGCCGAACACGCGCATATCGTAGACCGGCGTCATGCGTTCCGCGTCCAGCGCTTGCCAGACGCGCAACTGTTCCAGCAGCGCCTGGGTGCTGGCGGAAAACGCATAGATGCGCGAGTCCAGGCCGGTATCGGGCGCGGCGGGCGTGGCCAGCAAAGCCACCTTGAGGCCGGCTTGGGCACAGGCGAGTGCTGCGGTTTTGCCGAGCAAGCCACCACCGACCACCGCCACGTCGAACTGCTGCTTCGCGAAAGTCTGATTCGTCATCGCTCTATTATAGCCTCCGGCTGTCTGGGCATCGTGCCACACGCCAGTTTACCGGGTACGACGGCCGGTCTGCCGGACTGCGGCGCTATGTCGCCCCATTTCACGGACGCTTGACCGCGCGGCTTTATATGCGCACTTTTTCGTTATGCAGGTGGCCTTTTTATCGGTTATTTATACGCCCCCGCCTAGACTGCAAGCGTGTTCAACAACCCGCGAGTCCAGTCATGGGCCAAGTCCCGGCACCGCAATCCCGTCAAACACAGCTCAATTCCGCTGGCGTCGCCGTCACAACGTCTGCGCCCCGCACGCGCATCATCACGCTACGCCGCACGACCCGCCCCGCCGAAACCGCGCGGCACGATCGATCCGCTGCGCGCGACACGCGGACCCAGGAAGCCCCCTTGATGCTGCAGTTGACGCTGGATCACACGTGGCTGGCGCCCCTGCGCCGCACGCTGTTCGGTGCCGAGAGCGGTTTGATCAGCATCTTGCGCGCCTTGCCCGATCCGCGCGACCCGCATCGCGTCAAGGTGTGGCTGGGCTTGCGCCGCGCTTCGGTGCGGGCGGTGATGGACCTGATTATCACCACCTTGCCAGAGGCCGAAATCGGTCGAATCGCACCGCTCACCCCGACTGCCGCCAACGGACTGGCCTGAGATCATGACAACCCTGCGCCCCGCACCGCGCTTCAGCGGTATCTGGATTCCTCTCGTCACGCCGATGACGGCCGACGGCACGCAAATCGACCTGCTCGCCGCGCAACGTCTGGCCGACTTCTATATCAACGCAGGCGTCGCCGGGCTGGTGGTGTGCGGCACCACCGGTGAAGCCGCGACGCTTTCCGAAGCCGAGCAGGACGGCTTGCTGGCCGCCATTTTGGAAACCGCCCAGCGCCGCTGCGGCGTCGTGATGGGCGCCGGCGGCAGCGACACCGAAACCCTGGCGCGCCGCATCCGCCAGTTCGACGCCGACGATCTGGCCGCCTTGCTGATTGCCCCGCCGCCCTATGTGAAGCCGTCGCAACAAGGCATTCTGGCCCACTATACCCGGCTTGCCGCCGCCACCCACCACCCCATCGTGCTGTACAACATTCCGTCGCGCACGGGGGTCAATCTGGAACTGGCGACGGTCAGCAAGCTGGCCGCCAGCGGCCGCTTCCCCGCACTCAAAGAATCGTCGGGCAATATCCCGCACATGATCAATCTGATCGAAGCCGGCGCGCTCGACGTGCTGGCCGGCGACGACAGCCTGCTGCTGGTGACGCTGCTGATGGGCGGCGCCGGCGCCATCAGCGCCTCGGCCCATATCCGCCCTGACCTGTTTGTGGCGCTGTGCGACTGCGTGCGGCAAGGCCGCTATGGCGACGCACAGACACTGGCGCGCCAACTGCAACCGCTGATCCATCTATTGTTCTCCGAACCCAATCCGGCACCGGTCAAAACCCTGCTGGCGCTGCAAGGCCGCATCCACGACAGCATGCGGTTGCCGATGGTAGCCGTCAGTGCCGCCACACGCGCGGCGTTGAAGGCGGAGTTGGCGCGGCTGGAGGGGGTGCAGGCGCCGCCAAGGATTGCGTTGGCGGCTTGAGGGGGCGGTGTTTGCGGGGTTAGGCGGCCCGGCGCACGGGACTCGAGCGACTAGCTAGAATGGCTCAGCGTCACCTCGTCAGCGCACAAAAAAGCATCGCCGGCGCAGAGGAATCGCCCGCCAGCGCCCCCTGCCCCTGCGGCAACGGTACAATATCGGTTTTACGGCGCCCGCCCGACTGCACCCGGGCGCCGGTCCGAGCGCGTCAAGCGCGCCGGCCGGCGCTGCCACAGGTGATATCCGGGTGATACCCGGGCGAAATCCGGGACGATCCCGGAACACGACCCGGGGCGACATCGCGCGCCGCCCGCCCAACCGATATCCGAAGGATCCCATGAGTCTCCAATGCGGCATCGTCGGCTTGCCCAACGTCGGCAAGTCCACCCTGTTCAACGCGCTGACCAAAGCCGGCATCGCGGCCGAGAACTACCCGTTCTGCACCATCGAGCCGAATGTCGGCGTGGTTGAAGTGCCGGATCCGCGCCTCAAGGCGCTGGCCGAAATCGTCGTGCCCGAGCGCGTGGTACCGGCCATCGTCGAATTTGTCGACATCGCAGGTCTGGTGGCTGGCGCCTCGACGGGCGAAGGGCTGGGTAATAAATTTCTCGCCAATATCCGCGAAACCGACGCCATCACCCATGTGGTGCGGTGCTTCGACGACCCCAATGTGATCCACGTCTCGGGCCGGGTCGATCCGCTCGCCGACATCGAAGTGATCAATACCGAACTGGCGCTGGCCGACCTCGCCACGGTGGAAAAGGCGCTTTCGCGCAATACCAAGCTGGCCAAGTCGGGGAACGACAAGGAAGCCGTCAAGCTGGTACCGCTGCTGGAAAAAGTCACGGCGCAGTTGAACCAGGCCAAGCCGGTGCGCGGACTCGATCTGAGCGACGACGAAAAAGCCTTGCTCAAGCCCTACTGCCTGATCACCGCCAAGCCGACCATGTACGTGGCCAACGTCATGGATAATGGCTTCCAGAACAATCCGCTGCTGGAGGCCGTGCAGAAACATGCCGCCGCCGAAAACGCACCGGTGGTGGCCGTGTGCGCCGCGATCGAAGCCGAGATCGCCGATCTCGCCGAAGAAGACCGGAACGTATTCCTGGCCGATATGGGCATGGAAGAACCGGGCCTGGATCGCGTGATCCGTGCCGCCTTCCGTCTGCTGGGACTGCAAACCTATTTCACCGCTGGCGTGAAGGAAGTGCGGGCCTGGACCATCCATATCGGCGATACCGCACCGCAAGCGGCCGGCGCCATCCACACCGACTTCGAACGCGGCTTTATCCGCGCCCAGACCATCGCCTTCAACGACTTCATCACCTTCAAGGGTGAGCAAGGCGCGAAGGAAGCCGGCAAGATGCGGGCTGAAGGCAAGGAATACGTGGTGCACGACGGGGACGTGATGAACTTCCTGTTCAACGTATGAGCGGTATTCACCACCGATAGCACCACGCGGCACCCGCCGTCGTGCTGAAAGCCCGCGTTTAGCGGGCTTTTTTTCGTCCGCGTTACGCTATTTTCAGCATGGCTTGGTCAGGCAAATCCAGCGCCGCGCGCAGCGCCGCCATCACCGGTGCCCAATCCCCCCGCGTCGTTTGACGAAACAGCCGCGCGCTCGGATACCATGGACTGTCCGTGCGCTGCAGATGCCAGCGCCAATCGGCTTTCCACGCGGCCATGACCCAGACCGGCTTACCCAAGGCGCCGGCCAGATGCACCACGGATGTATCGACACCGATCACCAGATCGAGATGCGCGATCAGCCCCGCCGTATCGGCAAACGAGTGCAGATGCGGCGCGACATCGCGCAGCACCCCGCGCTGCATCAGTTCGGCCGCACATGCTTGGTCCGTCTCGCGTATCACCTTTTGCAAAGAGATGAACTCCACCTCTGCGTCGAACAAACTGAGACATTGCGCCAACGCGATCGAGCGGTTGTGGTCGTTCAACTGGGTAGGACTGCCGGACCACACAATGCCGACACGCGGCCGACCCGTGCGCGGCGGCAGGATATCGTTCCAGCGCGCGACATACTCGGGCGCGACCTCGAGATAGGGATGGCGGACGATCAGATCGGCCGCGCCGAGCTTGAACGCAAACGGCAAACTCATCAACGGAATGTGAAAGTCGAACGGCGGCAGCGGCGAGGTCGCGCCAAGCACCTGGGCCACACCCGGATAGTCGCGCAGCAGCGGCCATAGTTCGTCCTGAACCCGCAACACCACCCGCGCCCCAGCTTCAACCAGTTTGTCGACGAAGCGCACAAACTGCAAGGTATCGCCCAAACCCTGTTCATGATGGACCAGCACCGTCTTGCCCGCGACAGGCTGCGCCCCCAACCACAGTTGATGCGCCGGAAAACCGTGCGCCTCGCCGCCATCCTTCCAGCGCCACTCGTATTCGCGCCAGCCGTGTTCGAACTCGCCGATCAGCAGATTGGTCCGCGCCCGATTGGTGCGCGCGCCCACATCGTTAGGATCGATCTGCAAAGCCTTCTTGAACTGCGCCAAGGCCTCGTCGGTACGCCGCAGATCGCTCAGCACCACCCCCAGGTTGACATAGGCGGGCACAAAACGAGGTTGGATCTCGAGCGCCAAGCGATAGGCCGCCATCTCCTCGTCATAGCGCCCCAGCGCACCCAGCACGGTACCGCGGTTGTAATGGACTTCGGCGGATCGAGGGCGCAAGACGCATAGGCGTTCCGACAGGGACAAGGCACGCAAAAAATCGCCGAGCGGCATCAGCGAAACCGCCATGCCATGCAGCGACGAGATATCGTTGGGCGCCTGAGCCAGGTTACGCTCGTAGCAAGCGACAGCGTCTTGGTAGCGCCGCGCCGCATGAAAAATACGCGCAGCGGAAAGGCCTTGCTCGAGCGACATCACCCCTTGCCGGCAACGTCGCACCATGTAGTCGGCCGCTTGCGTTACGTCGCCGCGCTTGGCACAGAGGTAAGCCAGCCCTTCCAACGCCTCGCCATGCTCCGGCATGCGTTCCAGGATAGGCAGCAACCAACGCTCGGCCTCGTCGAAATGGCCGGCCTTAAAGGCCTGTTGGGCGCGGACCAGGGCGGTTGGAATGTCTTGGGTCATGGGGACGGCGAGTAGCGGATGGGAATTGAAGCGGTAAGGGAGAAATTGTACTTGATCGCTTTTTTTTGAGCGGTGGTTTGGACGCGCCCCGCACCACGGTTTCTAAGCCGACTCACGTGATAAGCAATACGAAGCATTTTTACCGAGCTACTCTCAATTTTCCAGACACTTCTCCATTGCACCCTACTCCCATTCCGGCAACCCCGGCCATTGCTCCGTCCTGAGGATATGTACCGACCGCCCCCTGATCGGGAGCCCGCACATTGGTTACGGCTGCCTGGCCGGTGGTTGCAGCGGGCGGGGTTTGAAATTGATGGGGTGGTAAGGGTGCAAGTTGCGCAAGGCAAATTGGTGATTACGGCGGTTTGATGGTCGTTGAAGGTAAGAACCCGACTTATGTCGGGTTCTTTTGAAGCATCACGCTTTCTGGTTTGGCCGGCGCGACGCCGCTTTGCCCCCTCAATTGCGGTTTATCGTGCCCCGAGATACGCTGCGCCGCCCGGACACCAACG
>Ga0116226_10000886_pt1 | contig 26167 bp, 29 predicted proteins | sample S1TSphfallax_FD_89692 | JGI IMG/M metagenome (GOLD analysis project Ga0116226, IMG submission 89692) | Host-associated microbial communities from peat moss isolated from Minnesota, USA - S1T2_Fa - Sphagnum fallax MG | ecosystem: Host-associated > Plants > Peat moss > Unclassified | place: USA... | reverse complement strand
TTCCATCACCGCTGACAATTGTGGCACGCCGACACCGGCGACGATGCGGGTGGTGCAGATGGTGCCGGGACCGATACCGACCTTGACGGCGTCGGCGCCGGCGTCGATCAGGGCGCGCGCGGCTTCCGGCGTCGCGATATTGCCCGCCATGACCTGGGCATAGTTCGAGCGCTTCTTGATTTCCGCCACCGCGTCGATCACGCCGCGCGAATGGCCATGGGCCGTGTCGACAACCACCAGATCGACGCCGGCGTCGATCAGGGCGAGCGCGCGTTCGAGACCGTCCTTACCAACCCCCGTCGCGGCGCCGACCCGCAGCCGACCCTTCTCGTCCTTGCAGGCATTGGGATAGGCCTGGGCTTTTTCCATATCCTTTACGGTGATCAGACCGATACAGCGAAAAGCATCGTCGACCACCAGCAATTTTTCGATGCGATATTGATGCAGCAGTCTTTTCGCCTCTTCCGCCGGCACACCTTCGCGCACGGTGATCAGACGTTCCCGGGTCATCAGCTCATGGACCGGCTGTTCCGGATGGGTGGCGAAACGCACATCGCGGTTGGTCAGAATGCCGACCAGCTTACCGCTGTCCTTTTCCACCACCGGAATACCGGAAATGCGATGGGTCGCCATCAGCGACCGCGCGGCCGCCAGCGGTTTGTCGGGATTGATGGTGACCGGATTGACCACCATGCCCGATTCATAGCGTTTCACCCGGCGGACTTCCTCGGCCTGGGTTTTGATATCCAGGTTCTTGTGGATGATGCCGAGACCGCCGCTCTGGGCCAGGGTAATGGCGAGGAGATTTTCCGTCACCGTGTCCATCGCCGCCGAGACCAGAGGAATGCCAAGTTGGATGGTCTTGGTAAGGAATGTCGATGTATCGGCTTGGGCCGGCAGAACACTCGATTCGGCAGGCACCAGAAGCACGTCATCGAAAGTGAGGGCTTCTTTGATTTGCATGCCGCTCTCCGAGAGGGGGGGTTCGGGTTGGCGGCGTATCATACACAGAAAGCGCATCGTCTCAAGGACCCATTGCTATACCGGCAAGTCACTCTCTCCTATAGTGGCGAAAAGATCGAGGTGAGGGATGAAACTGGAAATTTTGCACCGACCGGCGAAGAAGGGGTCCACGCGGCGGCCGCCCCTCCTTTTCGTGCACGGCTCCTATGGGTCTGCGCAGGTTTGGGATGCCCATTTTCTCGATTTCTTCAGCGAGCGCGGCTATGACTGCCATGCGTTTTCCTTTCGCGGTCATGGCGGCAGCGATGGTGTGCTGAGCTGGTCCGGTCTCGCCGATTATGGCGAGGATCTGAATGCGATGATCGATACCCTGGAGCAACGGCCGGTCTTGATCGGTCATTCGATGGGGGGATTGGTGGTCCAGCACGCTCTGGCCAAAAATGATGTCGTGGCGGCTGTGCTGCTGGCCACTGTGCCGCCTTCGGGTGTCGCCGGCTCAGCCATGCATTTGTCGATGTTTGCACCTGACATTCTTTGGCAATTGGGCCTGTTGCAAAGCCTGGGACCGGAAGCCGTCTCGCGCGAGGTCATGTCGCGCGCTTTTCTGGCTCGAGGGGCGTCGGAGGCCGTGATCGACCGGCTCATGGCCGGGCTGCAACGCGAATCACCCAGGGTCGCCGGCGAATTGCTGGCGCCGTCGCAACCGGTGCCCCCGCGCCGCTTCAAACCGAAGATCCTGGTGCTGGGCGGCGATCAAGACCAGTTCCTGCCGGTCGGCGCCTTCCGCGAGACAGCGACCTATTTCGATGCGGAGTTGAAAATCATTCCCGGAATGCCACATCTGCCCATGATCGACGAGCAGTTCTGGCGGGCCGCCGCCGACGCCATTCTCAGTGCCTTGTCGGAGTTGCCGAACGCCTGACCACGACATAGCTCCAGAGAGTGGCGCCGAACAGCAGAAAAGCGGTGATCTGGTGGGTCGCCGCCAGGGGGATCGGCACCAGATAGACCAGGGTCGAGATCCCAAGCGCCACCTGGACGCAGGCCAGGGCAGGCACCAGCGCCAGCTTCCAGCGCAACGGTCCGGGCAGACTGCGACGGAGCGCCACCGGGAGCAAAGACATGGCCATCAGCCAGGTGACGACGGCGAGAACCCGATGATCAAATTGCACCATCGCGGGATTGGCGAAGAAATTCAGCCAGGTTGGGGTCAGCGCCAGAGCATCACTGGCCAGCAGCCGATGGCCCATCAGCGGAAAATCGGTGTAGATCAGGCCGGCATGCAGTCCGGCGACCAGGGCGCCGGCCGGAATGGTCAGCCACAACAGGCCGAGCAGCAGCGGCAGATGACGCAGCGCGGTCTTGAGACTTTTATTGTCGGCTGAGACCGGCACGGGCGCCGGCAGACGACTGAAGCCGCTCCACAACAAGGCGGCATAGAGCGCCAAAGCGGCGGCGAGATGGGCGGCCAGCCGATAATGACTGACCTCGGGCCGGTCGCGGAGACCGCTGGCAACCATCGCCCAGCCCAGCACACCCTGTCCGGCGCCGAGCAGAAAAAGCAGAAACAGCGTCGGCACCTCGCCCTTGGTGATCCAGCCACGCAGCAGAAAAATCAGGAAGGGCAGGAAAAAAGCGGCCCCGAGCACACGGCCCCAGAGGCGGTGAATATATTCGAGCCAAAAAATGTCTTTGAAGCCGGCCAGCTGCATGCCCTCGTTGATCAGCCGGAATTGCGGCGATTCCTGATATTTGGCAAAAAGTTCGTTCCAGGCGCCGTCATTCAGCGGCGGCAGCAAGGTCAAGGGTTGCCATTCCACCATGGAGAGTCCCGATCCGGTGAGCCGGGTCAGGCCGCCCAGCACCACATTGACCAAAATCATCGCCGCCAGCACCAACAGCCAAAAGCCCACGGCCTGGCGGCGATGATCCCTCACGCACAGCTGGTTGATCAAGGAAACACCTCTTCACCCTGGAAATGATGGAGAGCAGGGTCATTATACAGCGTCCCGCCCTTGTCGAGCCTTATCTGGGGACGGCGCGCCACGCCATCAACCAGACTAAGATAATAAGCTGGCGTGAAGCGATAATCACCGGCACATTATCTGTTACATACAAGATCGGAAGAACGGCAGGCTTGTCAGGTGCTATCGACGAAGGGGAAAGGTTTGTCGCCGTCAGAAACGCGCTATGACAGCATAAAGGCGGAGCGCGACCGATATGTCTCGTTAGCCTTTACCTGGGCTGACTTGTTATTCGAGCTCGACCGTGATTTCACCATCGTTTTCGCGGCGGGTGCTACGCGCGCTTTTTTTGGCCAGTCAAGCGACACACTGGTCGGCCGCTCGTTTCGCGACCTGGTCGCTCTGCCCGACGCGCCGAAGATCGGCGAAACCCTGAAAAAAATCCTCAATACCGGCCGGGTGCAGGAAGAATTCATCCGCGTCGTAGGTCCGGACAAGAGCTGGCTCTATGTCGCGCTCAGCGCCTATTGCCTGGGGGGCGATGACGATCATCTGTTCGTCGCGATGCGCAAGACCACCTCGGCCGCCGCGCGCGCCAATCTGCCCGATCAGCGCAGCGAAAACGGGCTGTTCGATACTGCCTCCTTCGCCGATGTGGCCGCCAGCCGCATCAAGGCGCTCCGCGACAGCGGCGAGGAAGCGGATGTCACGGTGGTCTCGCTGCCGGCGATTGGCGACATCCAAAAGCGGATTGACGACACGTCGCAGGACAATCTCGAAAAAGCTGTCGGGCAGATGCTGCAGTCCTATTCGGTGGGCGGCGACACGGCGGCCAAAATCGGCAATGGAGTCTTCTCCTTGCTGCATGGCGCCGAGACACCGATCGCTGAAATCGTCCGCAAGGTCGAAGATATCACCAAGACCATGGACCCGGCCGGCCGCGGCTCGAAGGTCGAAACGGCCACGGTGCCGATGGCGGAGGCAGCCGGCGTCTCGGAGGACGATCTGGTCAAGGGCCTTGGCTATATGATGACCAAATTCAGCGATTCGGTCGCCGCAGGCGTTGGGCTCGATGATCTGGCCACCAATATGACCGCCCTGATCAGTGAGGCAGCCGGCAAGGTCACCCAGTTCAAACAGATCATTTCGCACTCGGAATTTTATGTTGCCCTCCAGCCGATCGTTCATATTTATACAGGCGAGATCCATCATTACGAGGCGCTTTGCCGTTTCGACTCAAAACCAGGCGAATCGCCGTTCAAATCGATCACTTTTGCCGAAGAAACCGGGCTGATCCACGAATTCGATCTGGCCATGGCCAAAAAGGTCATCGAGTGGATCGGCAAATTCCCACGCAACACCTCGAAATACCGGGTCGCGGTGAATGTCTCGGGCTTCTCGATGAGTCAGCCCTCCTATCTCGACACGCTGATGGAGCTTTTGCGTGACAATGCCTGGACCCAGGGCAAATTGATGTTCGAGATCACCGAGAGCTCACGGATGAGCGATCTCGATCAGGCCAATAATTTCATCCAGACCCTCAGAAAGCGCGGCTATCACATCTGCCTCGATGATTTCGGCGCCGGCGCCGCGTCCTTTCAATATCTTTCGGTGCTCGACGTCGATGTGGTCAAGCTCGACGGCTCGGCGATCAAGAACGCCCAGCGCGCTCCCAAGGGCCGCGCTTTCCTGTCGGCCCTGACCGAGCTCTGCCGCCGCATGGCGGTGGAAACCATCGCCGAGATGGTCGATTCGATCGAAGCCCTCGATTTCTGCCGCGATTGCGGCTGCAATTATGTCCAGGGCTATCTGTTCGGCAAACCCTCGAAAGAAGTGAAGGATTTCACGCCTTTGCCGCAGAGTCACCTGTTCCGCAAAGCGGCGAGCTTTAAGGGTTAGGCGGCCCTGCCGATGCCGACCAACCGCCCGAGTTTCTTCATCCGTGCCGAAAAGCTATGGCGGCGCAGTTCATGTGCGCGCGCCGCCTCATCGACGACATAATTCATCTGGATGCAGCGCCTTGCGCCCTGAAATGGCTTGTGGCCGTGCCAGGCATTATCGGTACAGCGGAAGATGAAGCAGCTGCCGCCATCCGGCGGCACTTCGGCGACATAATCCTCGATGTCGGCGGGCGAGCGCAGGATTCGCAGCCGGCCGCCATCGGCGGCCCACCCGTCATTCAGATAGAGCAGCACGGTGATCAGCTTGAATTGCGAATCTTTGTGGATCTGGCCATCGCGGGCGCGGGCATGGGTACGCACGGTGAGGAAGGTCGGGCGGCCGGTCAGGTCAATGGCGAATTTTTCGCTGATTAAACGGCGCAATTCCTCGCCATACATCGCCTCAAGCAGTTCGGCGAAGGCGGGGCCGTAGGTCAGTTCCTCGGGTGGGAACAGCCCGGCGATATCGACTTGCGGGAAATCGCGGCTCACCGCCGCGAGATCTTCGGCCGACAGAAAATCGGGCAGAATGACGAAGGGATAGGGATCCTGGCTGATCGCAGCGCTGGCGAGAGCAGGAAAATTAAGCATCATGTCCGGCTCCGGGAACAAACATCACGGTCATCAATAGCCTCTCGTGGCGCCGAGTTCCAGCGTAAAGGCTCGTAAACGACTATTTCACACAGAATTTACGTGTATATTTCTCATTGACACGGTGCGCGATGTTGAATAAGCAGCAAGATCATTTTTTAGGGAGATTTTTACCATGATCAGAGTCCGCCTCAGGCCAATGCTGGCCCTGCTGGTCAGTGCGTTGACTCTGGTTCAGCCTGTGCGAGCGGCACCTGTCCCCGATGAAATCCGCATCGACTATGCCTATTACAATCCGGTTAGCCTGGTGCTGAAGGATAAAGGTTGGCTGGAAGAGGAATTCAAGAAAGACGGCATCAAGATCCGTTGGGTGCTGTCGCTCGGCAGCAACAAGGCGCTGGAATATCTTAATGGCGAGAGCCTCGATTTCGGCTCGACAGCGGGCGCGGCGGCCCTGCTCGGGCGAATCGGCGGCAATCCGGTCCGGTCGATCTATGTCTATTCCAAGCCGGAATGGACCGCCCTGGTTATCCGCGGCGGCGAGAAGATCGCGTCGGTCGCCGATCTGGCGGGCAAGCGGATCGCGGTCACCCGCGGCACCGATCCGCATATTTTTCTGATCCGCACCCTGGCTCGCTATGGCCTGACCGAGAAAGACGTTAAACTGGTCCTGCTGCAGCATCAGGACGGGCGCACCGCGTTGCTCAAGGGCGATGTCGATGCCTGGGCCGGACTTGATCCGCTGATGGCGCAGGCCGAGCTAGAGGAAGGCGCGCAGCTTCTCTACCGCAATGCCGACTATAACAGCTTCGGTATCTTGAACAGCCGCGAGGACTTCATTGCCCAGCATCCCGATCTGGTGGCGCGGGTCATCGCGACTTATGAAAGAGCCCGACTTTGGGCCCTCGCCCATCCGGCCGAGCTGCGCCAGACGATCATTTCAGCCGCCCGGGTGTCGGACGCAGTGGCGGCGCGGCAGCTTGATCGTACCGATTTGTCGGATCCGGTGATCGGCGCGCGCCAGCAGGACGTCATCGCCGCTGCCGGTGCCGCCTTGCAGCAAGCCGGCCTGATCGCACCAGGGATCGATGTCGCCAAAGTTACCACGGAATTGCTCGATCCCGACTTCACCCGGAAGATTGTCGTCCGATGAGGAAAATCTGGCCGCATCGGCCGCTGGGCTTGCTGCTGCCGCTGCTGCTGGCTGGAGGCTGGGAGCTGGCTGTGGCCTTTGGCTGGAGTAATGGCCGTCTGTTGCCGCCGCCCAGCCGGCTGCTGGGCAGCTTGGCGAGCTTGGCCGAGCGCGGCGACTTGTGGGACCATATTCTTGCCACCGTGGCCCGTGTTGCCGCGGGCTTCGGCCTGGGGGTGCTGACCGGCACGCTGATGGGGGCCCTGACAGGCGTCTCGCCGCTGGCGCGGCGGCTGATCGACCCGATGTTGCAGGCGGTGCGGAATGTGCCGTCCATCGCCTGGGTGCCACTCTTTATTCTGTGGTTCGGCATTTTCGAGACCTCGAAAGTGCTGCTGATCGCGATCGGGGTCTTCTTCCCGATCTATCTCAGCCTGTCCGATGCCATTCTCGGGGTCGACCGCAAGCTGGTCGAAGTGGGTCGGATGTTTCGGTTCGGCCGGCTGCGCATGGTACGGCGGATTCTCCTGCCGGCAACCTTGCCGGCCTATGTCACCAGCCTGCGTGCCGGACTAGGATTGGGCTGGATGTTCGTCGTGGCCGCCGAAGTCATGGGCGCCAGCGAGGGACTGGGGTTCCTGCTGGTCGATGGGCAGATGACCGGAGCGCCATCGGTCATCCTCGCCTCGATCGTCTGTTTCGCGATCCTCGGCAAAGCTTCGGACAGCCTCCTCGCCCTTGCCACCGATCCTCTCTTGCGTTGGCAGGACGGCTTCAAGACAATGACGTAAGACGGCGACCCGATGCTGGTTCTGGATGATGTCACCAAGCGCTATGACAATGGTCAGCTGGCGCTCGACTCCCTCTCTCTTTCGGTCGCGCCGGGCGAAATCCTTGCGGTGGTCGGCGGCAGCGGCTGCGGCAAGAGCACGCTTTTGCGGCTGATCGCCGGGCTTGAGCCGGTGAGTGGCGGCACCATCATGATCGATGGCCAAAGAATCCTTGGTCCCCGCCCCGAGATCGGATTGGTGTTTCAGGAGCCGCGTCTCATGGCCTGGCTGACCGTCGCCGACAATGCGGGGTTGGGCCTGCTCGACTTGCCGGCGGACGAGCGGCAAGGCCGAGTCCGGGACGCTCTTGCCCGCGTGGGCTTGTCCGAGGCAGCAGGGCGCTGGCCGCGCGAATTGTCGGGCGGCATGGCGCAGCGTGTGGCCCTGGCCCGCGCGCTGGTCGGACGACCGCAGATCCTGCTGCTCGACGAACCCTTCAGCGCGCTTGACGCCTTGACACGCGCCGATCTGCAGGATCATCTGCTCGATTTATGGGATGATAACCGGCCGACTCTGATCCTGGTTACCCATGATATCGATGAGGCTCTCACATTGGCCGATCGTGTCGTGGTATTGAAGGGTAATCCCGGCCGTATTCAGACCGAGGTTTCGCCACCGCTGGCGCGCCCGCGCGAACGGACCGGCGCCGAGTTCCAGCATTGGAGAGCCCGTCTTCTCGCTGAATTGCAGCATTCTTTCGTACCGGGCCGCAAGGGGGAGGAATTCCACCCCGCCGCGGCGATCTAGAGCGCGATGACATTAGATTGACGCGAATCCGCGTCGATCTAATGTCTGAATCGCCCTCTAAACTATTGAATTAGAGCCTGATGCTAATAAATTTAATCGCAAAGCAATTCAATCTATTAGCATCAGGCTCTAGGGGGCATCATGAACGCCGATCAATTGCGCGCCCTTCAGGCGCCCATCAAGGAAAAATACCGCAGTGACGGGCGCTCGGCGCTGGTGACCTTGTCGGCCAAGGGAATCATCGACGAGATGGGTATCTCCTGCAAGGTCGAGACCGGCCGGGCCCTGATCACCGCCGGGCTGCATCCGGCCAGCGGCGGCGATGGAAGCCAGGCCTGCTCGGGCGACATGCTGCTCGAAGCGCTGGTCGCCTGCGCCGGCGTCACTCTGAAAGCGGTCGCCACGGCACTGGGCATCCTGCTCAAGGGCGGCACGGTGACGGCCGAGGGCGATCTCGATTTCCGCGGCACCCTGGGCGTCGACAAAGAGGCGCCGGTCGGTTTTGCCGCCATTCGCCTGTCCTTCGATCTTGAGACCGATGAGACCCCCGAGCGGATCGCCAGCCTGACCAAATTGACCGAGCGCTACTGCGTCATCTATCAGAGCCTGACCAAGCCGCCGCCAGTGAGTCTGAAAGTCAACGCCCATGACTGATCCGAAGCAATGGTCGCCCGAGACCCTGGCCGCGCACACTTTGGCCGGCATCGATCCGGCCAGCGGCGCCGTGGTTCCGGGCATCCAGCCCTCGACCACCTATCTGCGCGGCGCCGACAATTCCTATCCGCATGGTCGCGTCTATAGCCGGCCCGACAATCCCGGTTATGAAGTGGCCGCCAATTTGCTGACGAAACTTGAAGGCGGCGCCGACTCGTTGCTCTTCGCCTCGGGAATGGCGGCGGCGACCGCCCTGTTCCTGGCCTTGTCGCCGGGCGATCATGTCATCGCGCCGACGGTCATGTATTGGGCTTTGCGACGCTGGCTGCTCGAACAGGCGACGCGCTGGGGTTTGAATGTCGAACTGGTGGCGACCGACGATCTGGCCGCGCTGGCGGCCGCGATCAGGCCAGGCCAAACCAAGATGGTCTGGCTTGAAACACCCTCCAACCCGATGTGGACGATCAGCGACATCAAAGCCGTCGCCGAGCTGGCGCATGCGGCAGGGGCGAAATTGGCGGTGGATTCGACCGTGGCGACGCCGATCCTGACGCGTCCTTTGTCCTTGGGGGCCGATCTGGTGATGCATTCGGCGACCAAATATCTCAATGGCCATTCTGATGTCGTCGCCGGCGCTCTGGTCACCGCGCACAAGGATGATTTCTGGGCGCGGGTGCGCACCAATCTATCGGGAGTCGGCGGCATCCTCGGACCCTTCGAGGCGTGGCTGCTGCAGAGAGGCATGCGGACTCTGCCGATCCGAATGAAGGCCGCCTCACTCGGCGCGATGGAATTGGCGCAGCGCCTGCAATCGCATCCGCAGATCTTGCAGGCGCTTTACCCCGGATTGCCGGGCTTCCCAGGCCATGAGATCGCCGCCCGCCAGATGACCGGCGGCTTCAGCGGCATGCTGTCAATCCGCGTCAAGGGCGGCGAGACGGCCGCCATCAAGACGGCGGCCAGGGTCGAGCTATGGGTGCGGGCGACGTCGCTGGGCGGAGTCGAGAGTCTTATCGAACATCGCTCCAGCATCGAAGGGCCGACCTCGCCGGTGCCGGCCGATCTGCTGCGGCTTTCGGTCGGACTGGAAGCGGTGGATGATCTCTATGCAGACTTGGATCAGGCTTTGAGGGCCTGATCCAGATCCGCGATCAGATCCTCGACGGTCTCGATCCCGACCGACAATCGGATCACGTCCGGTCCTGCGCCGGCGGCGATGCGCTGTTCGTCGCTCAATTGCCGGTGGGTGGTCGAGGCCGGGTGTAATATCAGGCTGCGCGTATCGCCGACATTGGCGAGATGGGAAAACAGCCTGACCTTCTCAACCATCGCCAGGCCCGCCTGGTAACCGCCTCGGACACCGAAGGTGAAAACCGAGCCGGCGCCTTTGGGCAGATATTTGCGCGCCAGGGCATGATAGGGACTGTCGGGCAATCCGGCATAGGACACCCAAGCGACCGATGCGTGCCCGGCCAGAAATTCCGCAACTTTTTGCGCGTTCGCGACATGGCGCTCCATGCGGAGCGGCAGAGTCTCGATTCCGGTCAGGGTCAGAAAGGCGTTCATCGGCGCCATGGAGGGGCCGAAATCGCGCAAAGCGACAGCGCGCGCTTTGGTGGTGAAGGCGAAATCGCCGAACGTCTCGTAGAAATTGAGGCCGTGATAGGCGGGCTCCGGCTGAGTCATCGAAGGAAATTTATCGTTCTGGGCCCAGTCGAACCTACCCGACTCGACCACCGCGCCACCCAGGGAATTACCGTGGCCGCCGAGAAATTTGGTGGTCGAATGACAGACGATATCGGCGCCCCACTCGATCGGCCGGCAGAGATAGGGTGTGGCCAAGGTATTGTCTACGATCAAGGGAATGCCACCATCGTGGGCGATTTCGGCGATGGCTTCGATATCGACGATGATACCGCCCGGATTGGCGAGACTTTCGACGAAAATCGCCTTGCAACGCGGCGTCAGGGCGCGGCGGAAATTCTCCGGGTCGGTTGGATCAACGAAGCTGCAATGCCAGCCCAGCTTTTTGAAGGACTGGCTGAACTGGGTCAGAGAGCCGCCATAGAGATTACGCGAGGCGAGGAACGAGTCGCCCGGTTCCAGCAAGGTAAAGAAGGCGAGAAACTGCCCGGCATGGCCGGACGCCGCGGCCACGGCGGCGCGCCCGCCCTCGAGCGCCGCCACCCGTTCCTCGAGCACCGCAACGGTCGGGTTCGACAGGCGTGTGTAAATATGGCCGAATTGATGGAGATTGAACAACGACGCGGCGTGGTCGGCATCCTCGAAGACATAAGAACTGGTCTGGTAGATCGGCGTAATCCGCGCCCCGGTGGCGGGATCGGGGGCCGCACCGGAATGAACCGCGCGGGTCTCGAAGCCGAAGCTCTTGACGCCTTGAGGTTCGTCGCGCGCCGGCCGGATCGGACGGCTCGGCCCTTCGGGCGGATGATTGTGGATCAGGCCGGAATTGACGCCGCTCCAGGAGAGTTCGCCGCCCAGGCGGCCCCACTCGATCTTCGGGCAGCGGTCCATGATCACGGTGGCACCGGCGGATTCGGCCCGGGCGGCGGCGAGATCGTCGCGCACGCCCAGCTGCATCCAGATCGTCTTGATGCCGAGCGCCAGCGCCTCATCGACGATCGGCCCCGCATGGTGGGAGGCACGGAAAATCTCGACCATGTCGATGGAAAAAGGAATATCGCTCAGGCGCGCATAGGCGGTCTCGCCCAGGACGACCTGCCCGGCCAGTCCGGGATTGACCGGGATCACCCGATAGCCCTTGCCTTGCAAATATTTGGCGACAAAAAAGCTCGGCCGGTTCCAATTGGCCGACAGGCCGACCATGGCGATGGTCTTGGTGCTGGTGAGAATTGTCCGGATCAGGGCGTCCGAATAGATCAGCTTGGGGCCGTCCAACATTCCTGCCCAATACCTGCCCAAAATAGGTGTAAACGGGGCCAGGGGGCGGGAAGTTACTCCCGCCCTCCGATAAACCTGCGAGAGCCTGATCGACTCAGATGATGTCGACGGTTTCCGCCTGCGGGCCCTTCTGGCCTTGGGTAATGGTCAAGCGGACTCGCTGATCGGGCTCAAGGGAGCGCAGACCGGATTTCTCCAAAGCGCGGATATGCACGAACACATCCTTGCCGCCATCATCCACGGCGATAAAGCCGAAACCCTTATCGGCGCTGAAGAACTTGACGCGTCCTTCAACCGCCGGACCCGGCTCGCTGCGCGGCGCATCAGCCCGTGCGGCAGGACGTTTCGGTTGCGCGGTGGTCATGTCCACCGAATGCACCGTAACGACCTGCGGACCACGCTGACCAGGCCCGAGATCGCAAACGATGCTGGCGCCTTCGCCCACTTCGCTGACCCCGGCCCGCTCCAGCGCGGACACATGCAGGAACGCATCGGCCGACCCGTCAACCGGAGAGACGAAGCCAAAGCCTTTGGTCGCATTGAACCACTTTACCGTGGCCGAGACATTGGACTGATCCACCGTCGGACGGTTGAACTCAGCCCGCGGCCGCACTGTCGGCGCCGGCTCGAATCCTCCTCCCCCGCCAAAATCCCCAAACTCATCGCGCCGAGCCCCGCCGCCACGCCGGCGATGTTCAGACCTATCACGCTGCCAAGACATATGTTCACTCTTCCGTTCAAGTTATCGTCATTGTTAGGCGCCCATCGCGCCATTTTTGACCGCACTTCCCATCCAACAACGAAATTTAAGTTATAACATCAAGTACGGATTTTTACACAGCTTCTTGCAATTTTTACGTCAGTATTGTGCGAAAAATACCCACATGTTACCGACTTGACACAATCAACCCGCCAAGAATCCATCGATTTCGGCCTGATCCAGCTGACGTGTGCTGCCATGGATAATCGCACTGGCGATATCGATCATCTTCTGCAGATGGCGCGAAATGTCGGTGCAGACCAGCCGCAACCGATCGGGATGTTCGGATGATGACACTTCTCTTATCCGCTGCAAGCCCCAAAGAACCATACGATTCATCTGGGCGACCACATCGTCGAAAGGCTCCCGATAGCGGGCCGGAACATGGTCATAGGCGGCGACCGCGAGGTCACGATCGCGGAACTGGCTTTGGGAAAAATGATCCTGATAGGTTTTCGGCGCCCACGCCTCGGCATCCTCGAAACATTCCGGCATGTCCGGAATCAATTCAAGCAACATCACGATTTCATTGAAATGATTGAGATAGTCGGTAGCCAAAAGGGTCAGCGGATCAATGTTGGTCCCCTGCGCTTTGGCGCTGAATTCATGAAACGCATCACTTTCCCGTGATGCCAAGCCGGCTGATTGATGTTCCGACGCCATTCCTTCACCCCACTCCTGATCTTCAGCATAACCGGGAAAGGGTGCGGGGATCAATCAGGCCCTGTGATAGGGATGATTGGCGAGAATTGCCTCGGCGCGAAACAGCTGTTCGGCCAACAGACCGCGCACCAGCATGTGCGGCCAGGTCATGGCGCCGAGCGACAGCAGCAGATCCGCCCGCCGGCGCAGCGACTCGTCAAGTCCGTCGGCACCGCCGATCACAAAGGCGAGATCGGACCTGCCACTATCCCGCCAGACGCCCAATGTTTGCGCGAAGTCAACACTGCCCAAGGCCTTGCCACGTTCATCGAGAACGATCAGCAACGCCCCTTTCGGGATGACCGCCAGCAAGAGATCGGACTCGCGTGCTCTTCGGTCGGCAACCGGCAAAGGGCGCTTTTCCTCGACCTCCTTGACCTGCAGGCGCCAGGTCAGCCGGGTGGCAAAATGGTCGAACAAACTTCGCTCGGGCGACGGCCGCGAGCGGCCCACGGCCGCCAGGAGGATATTCACAGAGAGACGGCGGGCGGCTCCGCGGCGGCCCACATCCGCTCCAGATTATAGAAACTGCGGACATCGGGGCGGAACAGATGAATGACGATATCGCCGGCGTCGAGCAGGACCCAATCGGCCTGCGGCAGTCCCTCCAGCGCGACGCGAAGACGTTTGGCTTTGAGCTTTTCCGCCAGATGATCGGCCATGGCCGCGACTTGGCGCGATGAATTGCCGGTAGCGATCACCATATGATCGGCCATCGAGGAGCGACCGCGCAGATCGATCACCAGGATGTCCTCACCTTTGTCGTCATCAAGCGAGGTCACCACCAGCCCGATCAGGTCGTCCGGATCGGACGACGCCTGCTTATTTTGCGAAATAGTCAACTCTCCTCATAAAAATCACGACACGACCGGACCTGCAAGACGACGACGAATCGCGGTGGCCGATTCCGGGTGTCGCTTGATATGCATAAAAATCCAGGCTGGCGGCGCCTTCAAGGCCAGCCGACCGGCTGAGGCGACGCGCCAACGGGAGAAGCGCCAAGCCGCTTTGCTTGCCATTGCCTCCCGAGAATAGGGAGAACGGTCGAAAACCGCAACGGCTACCGAACGAAAGATCCGCGGCCAGCGGTCCCACTGCGAGATTTGCCGCAGATTGTCGGCGCCCATGACCCAGATGAAGCGATTTTGCGGAAAACGCCGCAACAGGACGCGGAGACTGTCGGCGGAATAACGGGTTCCCCAATCCGCCTCCATACCGGTGACCTTGATCCGCGGATGATCGGCCAGCGTGCGCGCCCCTGCCAGACGTTCCGCCTGGGTCGCCATTCCCCGTGTCGGCTTCAGCGGATTCTGCGGACTGACCAGCCACCAAAGCTCATCAAGACGCAAATGCCGGAGCGCGGCCTCCGAGATATGCAAATGGCCGTCATGGGCCGGATTGAAGGATCCCCCCAGAATACCGATCACCCGTCGGCGCCGGTCGCCCCACCTGTTGGGCGGAAACTGGGTGCGGGGATCTTGCGTCAGGGGCGCACCTGTCCGGCTCCGCGCACCAGATATTTAAAACTGGTCAATTGCTCGACCCCGACCGGTCCACGGGCATGAAGCCTGCCCGTGCTGATACCGATCTCGGCCCCCATGCCAAACTCTCCTCCATCGGCAAACTGCGTCGAGGCATTGACCATCAGAATGGCGCTGTCGACGCTTTGCAGGAACAATTCCGCCTGGGTGCGGTCCTCGGTGATGATGGCATCGGTATGATGCGAACCATAGCGCTCGATATGCGAGATTGCCCCCGCCAGACCCTCGACCATCCGAACCGAGATGACAGGATCGAGATATTCTGTCGACCAATCCGCCTCGGAGGCCGGCAGAACGCGCGGATCAACCGCCTGACTGGCATCGTCCCCCCGCACTTCGCACCCCGCTTCGAGCAGGTCGAGGATCAGCGGCGCCAGATGGGTGGCTTTGACCTTGCTATCCACCAGCAGCGTCTCGGTGGCGCCGCAAACCCCCGGTCGACGCAGCTTGGCATTAAGGACGATCTGGCGTGCCATGGTCAAATCGGCCGCCCCGTCGACATAGGTGTGATTGACCCCATCGAGATGCTGGAACAGCGGAATCCGGCTCTCGGCGATCACCCGCTCGATCAGGCCGCGACCGCCGCGCGGCACGATGACATCAATAAAGTCGCGCATCCTAAGCATTTTGCCCACCGCGGCGCGATCGATGGTGGGGACCAGTTGCAGGCAGTCGGCCGGAAGACCGGCCGCTGTCAGTCCCGCTTGCAGGCAGTCCATGATGGCGTGCGAGGAATGAAAACTTTCCGAGCCGCCGCGCAGGATGGCCGCATTACCCGATTTGATGCAGAGGCCACCCGCGTCGGCGGTCACATTGGGCCGGCTCTCATAAATGATGCCGATGACGCCCAAGGGGACCGCGACTCGGGCGATATCAAGCCCGTTGGGACGCTGCCAGCGCGCCAGCTCGTGGCCGATCGGATCGGGCAAATCGGCGATTTCCCGCAAGGCCTGCGCCATGGCCTCAAGCCTCGCGCCGGTCAGGGTGAGGCGGTCGCGAAGCGCCGGAGTCAGGGACTGCGCCGCCGCCAGATCACGCGCATTGGCTGTCACAATCAGATCCTGCCGGGCACTCACGCTATCCGCTGCCGCACGGAGCGCGGCATCCTTCTGCGCCGACGGCGCAACGGCAAGAGTCTTCGCTGCCTGCCGGGCGCGGGCGCCGATTTCGTCCATCAGCAGATCGAGTGGATCCCCGCTCATGTCAGCACCAGATCATCACGATTGATCATCTCCATCGGACCGCGATAGCCGACAAGAGCCTCAAAGTCGGCGCTCTTGCGTCCCAGCAGCCGCCGTGCCTCGTCAGCGCCATAGGCGGCGAGACCGCGCGCCAGATCGCGGCCGGTGCTATCTTGGACAATCACCGCATCGCCCTTGTGGAACTCGCCATCGATCCTGACAATGCCGGCGGGCAGCAAGCTGCCGCCCTGGCGCAGGGCGCGCACGGCGCCGTCATCAACGGTCAGTCGGCCCTGTGGCTGAAGGGAGCCTGCGATCCATTGCTTGCGAGCGGTCAGGGGCGCCTCCGAGGGAAAGAACCAGGTACAGCGGCCGGTTTCCATGGCGCGCAACGGATTATGCCCCTTACCGGGCGCGATCGCCATGCGGCAACCCGCCCCCAAGGCGATCCGCGCCGCCTGCAATTTGGTAACCATCCCGCCCGTGCCCACCCGGCTGGTCGGATCTCCGGCCATGGCGATGATCTCGGGGGTCAGGTCCATGACCCGGTCGATGAAGCGGGCCTCCGGATTGCGCTTGGGGTCGGCGCTATAGAGTCCGTCGATGTCGGACAGCAGCACCAACGTATCGGCGCCGATCATCTGCGCGACCCGGGCGGCCAGACGATCATTATCGCCGAAGCGGATCTCCTGGGTCGCGACCGTATCATTCTCATTGATCACCGGCACGGCGCCCAAGCGAAGCAGGGTTTGCAGCGTATTGCGGGCATTGAGAAAGCGCCGACGATTTTCGGTATCATCGATGGTCAGCAAAATCTGCGCGCAGGTCAGGCCGAATTCAGCCAAAGCCTCCTGATAGGCATGCGCCAGACGGATCTGTCCGGTCGCCGCGGCTGCCTGTTTCTCGTCGAGGCGCAGCGAACCGGCAAGGCCCAGCGGTTTGCGGCCGACGGCGATGGCGCCCGAGGTGACGAGGATGACGTCTTGCTGCAAGCTTCGGTAATGGGCGACATCGGCGCAAAGCGCCGACAGCCAGGCCTGGTCGATCGTGCCGTCCTCGCGCACCAGCAGAGCCGAGCCGACCTTGATCACCAGTCTGCGCGTCTCGGCCAGGAGCGACATCAATCCTCCCAATCCTCCTCATCCTCGTCGTCGTCGTCGTCATCAGTCTCGTCGTCATCCGTCTCGTCGTCAGCAGCGACGGGCTGCCAGCTGCCGGCTTTGGCCCGGCCACCGGTGGCGGCGGCTTTGAGCGGGCCTTCACCTTGCGCCTCGCGGCTCTGCTTGATCACCGCCAACAGGGCGAAAAGCAGATCGCGGAGACCGATACCGGCGATACCTGAGAGGGGAAAAATGCGTGCGCCGCTGGCAACCGACAGAGCCGCCAATTTCTCGGCGATCTGTTCTGGCGAGAGTGCGTCACATTTATTGAGCGCGACCAACTCGGTCTTTTCATCCAGCCCACCGCCATAGAGCCGCAATTCCTCGCGCACGATGGTATAGGAGGCCACGACATCCTCTTCCGTGCCATCGATCAGATGCAAAAGCACGCGGCAGCGCTCGACATGGCCGAGGAAGCGGTCGCCAAGACCGGCCCCCTCATGGGCGCCTTCGATCAGACCGGGCAGATCGGCCAGGATGAATTCCTCATCGCCAATCGAGGCCACGCCGAGATTGGGATGCAGCGTCGTGAAAGGATAATTGCCGATCTTCGGGCGGGCCTTGGTGTCCGCGCCAAGGAAAGTCGATTTGCCGGCATTGGGCAGGCCAACCAGACCGGCGTCGGCAATCAGCTTGAGGCGCAGCCAGACCCATAATTCCTTGCCCGGCCATCCAGGATCGGCGCGGCGCGGCGCCTGGTTGGTCGAGGTCTTATAGTGGGCATTGCCAAATCCTCCGTCGCCGCCCTTGAGCAGCACGACCTTTTGTCCCGCGGCGGTGAAGTCGGCCAGCACCTCTTCCTTGTCTTCAGTGAGGATCTGGGTGCCGATCGGAACCTTCATCACGATATCATTGCCGCTGCCGCCGGTCTTGTTGCGGCCCTGCCCGTGATGACCGGTATCGCCCTTGAAATGCTGCTGATAGCGGAAATCGATCAGGGTATTGAGATTGGCGACGCATTCGACCACGACATCGCCGCCCTTGCCGCCGTCACCGCCATCGGGGCCGCCATATTCGATGAATTTCTCACGCCGGAAACTGCTCGATCCCGCGCCGCCATCGCCGCTCCTGAGATAGATTTTCGCCTGATCGAGGAATTTCATCGGGATCTTGCTTTCGCAAAGAAAAAGGGGAATGGAAACCCCATTCCCCTATTTCACAGTCTGTCGTCGCCTGTGAACGGGGCTTACGCCTCCGGCTTCACCGAGACGAAGGTGCGACCCTCTGTCTTCTGGGCGAATTCGACGGTGCCTTCGATCAGGGCGAAGATCGTGTGATCGGTGCCGATTCCGACATTCGCACCGGGATGGAACTTGGTGCCGCGCTGACGGATGATGATATTGCCGGGGATCACCACTTCGCCGCCGAACTTCTTGACGCCGAGACGACGGCCCGCCGAGTCGCGACCATTGCGGGAACTACCACCTGCTTTTTTATGAGCCATATTTCAAACCCCTGTTTATGGCGGCGCTCAGGCGCCGGCGATCTCGGTGATGCGCAGAACGGTCAGTTCCTGGCGATGACCCTTCTTGCGGCGATAATTCTGCCGGCGCTTCTTCTTGAAAATGATGACCTTGTCGGCGCGAGTCTGTTCAAGCACGGTCGCCGTCACGCTGGCGCCGGCCACCATGGGAGCGCCGATCTTCTCGCCGACCATCAAAACCTGATCGAGCACAACGCTATCCCCGGCCGAGGCCAGCAGCTTTTCGACGCGGATGACGTCGTTGGCGGCAACCTTATATTGCTTGCCGCCGGTCTTGATGACTGCGAACATGATTTTTACCATTCATACAGACGAAACTGGACGCGGCGCGCCCGGTCAGAAACCGGCTCGCCGCGAGAGGCGGGAAATATAACGTCGAACAGTGGGGAGTCAATATTTATATTGCCCTCAGACGGCGGGCGCTCGCTCCGTTCGCTGGCCTTCGCTTCGACTTCCCTCGTCGGCCTGCGGCCGCCTCGTCGCTTCGCGCGGCTGCAGTCGCAGCCGGGAACGATTTCATGGGTTGAAATCGTTCCATCCTTGGCGGTTTGATAGCAGCCGGCGATGGTCGAAAACATTTGCGCGGGGTGGAGGGTTCGTTTATGGTCCGCGGCCTGTTGGAGGGGTGCCAGAGTGGCCGATTGGGGCAGTCTCGAAAACTGTTGTACCTTCGCGGGTACCGTGGGTTCGAATCCCACCCCCTCCGCCATCGATATCACCTAACGACATGATTTCACTGATATAAAAATTCAGATCCCCCTGTTGATCCATCAAACGTACCATCAATCTTTGGCGCATTGGGGCGAAAGTCGGCGAATATTCCCGACGCAAATCCCTTAAATGCGCAGCCCGTCGAACCTACGCCGTCGAGGTTCAGGATCGGTGAACGATATTGCGGCCGGGAATGACGATTTGGGTGTCTTGACCAACCTTCGTCATTTCAGGAGCGCACACCCGCCGTGGCTGACCTTACCCTTCCTCTTCGCGGTCTGTGACCCGTTTCCGGCAAGGCCATTGTGGCCCGGTTTGACGGCAGGCGGCTGTCGTCTGACAGCGGCTTGCTGGTATTGCGCGAGGTCGAAAAGCGGCTAGGCGTTGCTGATTGCCTGGCCGCATGGGGCCGCGCCAATATCGTCGATCCCGGAGAGACCCGCGCGCGGTACGTCAAAGCCCTTCGGGCGGCCGACAATCACGATATTGCAACGCGCCTGCTGTTCGCCCGCTCGTAGCACCGCCAAATCATGATGGCCTCTTCGGTGGGCGCGCACCCATCAGCATCAAGGCATCGAACAGGCGATCGGACAGCAGTTTGCGCGTGAGCAGAACCATTCGCGCACCGCCGCCCGTCGCGTAGCGTGTCCTTGGCTTGCGCGCCGCCACGGCCGCGACGATAGTCTTGGCAACGACGCCCGGCGGCGATGGCAGCGGGCCACCATCGGCCTTTTCCATGAATTTGGCGTAGGCGTTGACGCTGGCACCATAGCCGCCCCTGCCGGAGTATTTTATCAGCCCCTCGCGAGCGATGTTGTTCCATTCGCTAATGATCGCGCCAGGCTGGATGACGATGACATCGATACCGAACTGGCGCACTTCCATGCGCAGCGAGTCGCTAAGGCCCTCCACCGCAAATTTGGTGGCGTGATACCAACTGCCGAACGGCTCGCCGATTTTTCCGCCGATAGAAGAGACGTTCACGATCCGGCCGGAGCGTTGCTTCCGCATCGCCGGCAGCACCAGCTGAGTCAGGCGCGCGAGGCCGAAGACATTCACGTCGAACTGCCGGCGTGCTTCATTGAGCGGAACATCTTCGAGAGCGCCGTAGGAGCCGTAGCCCGCATTGTTCACAAGCACATCAATGCGCCCGGCTTCTCGTAGGATTGTTTCGACGGCGGCTACCATTGAAGCATCGTCGGTCACGTCTAGCGCCAGCAGATGCGCGCCCGCCGCTTCCAGCGGTTTCATCCGTTCAACGCGCCGCGCGCCAGAATATACGGTATAGCCCGCCCTCAGCAGGCGAGTGGCCGTTTCCTCGCCGATCCCGGATGAGGCCCCGGTCACCAATGCCGTTCCCGCCATCTCGACGCCCTTTTCACCAAATGACAAAATCTGTTTATATGTCAAATCTTGACGTTTGGACGGAAATTGTCAACGGTGCATCATGAGCGATGAAAAAAAGAGTAGAATTCTGGCGGCGGCCCGGTCTGTGTTCCTGCGCTACGGCTACAGGCGGGTGAACATGAACGACATAGCCGAGGCTGCGGGAATGTCGCGTCCGGCACTTTACGTTCTGTTCAGGAACAAGGAAGAGATTTTCATCGCGGCATATCTGCGTTGGGTCGAGGAGACCATCGCGCAGGTCGAAGCGGCGATGGCGCAGACTGCGCCGGCCAAGGACAAAATGGCGCGCGCCTTCGAAATCTGGGCGGTCGGTCCGTTCGAGCTGACGACGGCGTCGCCTGCGGCGCAGGAACTGGTCGATTGCAATTTCGCGTTCGCGCAAGCCGCCCGCGAGCAGGGCGATGCGATCTTCGAGGCGACGATCGCGCCGGTCGTGGCGAACCTGAGCGAAACCCTTCCGGCGGCATCACGCATCGCCCCCGGCCGAATCGCCCATGTCCTGGTGAGCGCCGTGCGGGGCTTCAAGCAGGTGGCGGCCACGCCAGACGACATGCGGCGTCTGATTGACGAGCTTTTGCTGTTGTCGTTTGGACTGGGTTAGCGCCTGCCGTTCGTTGCCCGCCAAGACGCGGAAAAGAGCATGGGTTAGTCCCTGTTCATCACTTCAGGCGATAGACGTAGTAGGGCCGATGCTCGATTAGCCGGGCCAGGGTCGGCGGGCGTCCGAACTGATCGAGATAGGCGGGGATGGCGCTGTCGGTGAAGACGATGTCGCCGTTAGGTGCTACCGCGATTCCGTCCGGCCAGATCACTTTAGGATCGCGCGCCAAAGTGGTCAGCTTACGCGTGGCGGGATCGAACGACATGATGCCGCCATGTTCGTCGTCGCCGATGATGATGCGGCCTTGTGCATCGGTTGCGATCCCGTCGCTCATCGGCTTGGGGCCGATATTTTCGATTTTCGTCGCCACTTGCTCGGGCTTGAGTGCGGGATCGAGTAGCGTTTGGAGGGGAACGCGGCATAATTTGTCGTTGGTCATCGGCCCGAGATAGAACCAGCGCTGATCGGGGCTGATCGCGATGCCGTCGAGACCGACGGTGAAGTTGATCAAGCCATCTAACATGCGATGCGGGCCGAACGGCGTTTGCATCAGCCAGTCCTCCGCAACGGTACATGGCGTGGCGCCCAGGGCCACCCGGAAGCTATGATCGCGCACCGAAAATACGATGAGTTTCGGATCGGTGAAACGGAATAGCCCAGGATCAGCCAGCAACACATAATTGCCGTCCGCCGTCACACGAAGGTCCTGCGCGAATTGCGCCGCCTTGCCGGGAAAGGTGAACGACAAAATTCGCTGGCCGGTGTCCAGATCAAACGCGAACAGCGCGGTGTGGTCGCCGTCAAAGCTCGCCGGCGCGATCATCCACAACCGGTTGCCCGGCCCAATGGCCATGCCAAATACGCCGGCCAATTCCTTTTGCATCGCCTGCGATGGAAAAGGCGTGACGCGCCCATTGGACCACTTGAACATCGAGGTCGATGTGAAGCGCTGCGCCTTTACGATCGGGTGATAGTTGAAATAGATGTCGCCGTTCGCCGCGACGGCGATGTTGCCTGGTGGATAATCGAGCTTTACCAGCGTCTCGTAGCGGCCCGGCGCGTTGGCGTCGCCGACGTCGGGATAGGGCTTTCCCATTCCGTACTCGATCTTGATGTACGCGAGCAGGGCTAGGACAACGACGAAAATTGCCGGGATGATCCGTTTCAAAAAGACTCTCATGCTGCCCTCATTTCATCGACCGTCGCGCCCGGTCGGTCGCCAGCCGTATGACCGCGTCGAAGCCGCGATCGGATAGCGTGCGGCGCAGGAACAGGGCGAGCCTGGCCCCGCCACCGGTGGGATAGCGTGTCTTGGGTCGGCGCGCCTGCACCGCCTTGACAATGGTGGCGGCAACGACGCTTGGCGGCTTCGGCAGCGATCCTGCGCTGATCGAGGCCATCATCTGAACATGGACGAGCGCGCCATCGCTATACGGCCCCTCACCCGAATACCGGGTCAGGCCGTCGCGCGCGATGCCGCCCCATGCGGTGCGCGTCGACCCCGGCTCGATAATAACGACATCGATGCCGAACGGGCGCAGCTCCATGCGCAGCGAATCGCTCATCCCCTCTAGCGCATGCTTGCTGGCGTGATACCAGCAGCCGAAGGGTTCGCCGATCTTCCCGCTCACCGACGAGACGTTGACGATCCGCCCGGCGCGCTGCGCCCGCATCGTCGGCAGAACGAGCTGGATCAGGCGCGCCAGGCCGAAAATGTTGACCTCGAACTGCCGCCGCCCCTCGTCCAGCGGCACATCCTCCAATGCACCGTAAGAGCCATAGCCGGCGTTGTTGACCAGGACGTCGATGCGACCCGTCTCGCGCAGGATGGTGTCAACGGCGGCGGTCATGGATGCGTCGTCGGTCACGTCGAGCGACAACACGCGCGCGCCCGCGGCTTCAAGCGACCGCATGGCGTCGACTCGCCTTGCGCCGGCATAGACGATGTAGCCGGCGGCAAGCAGGCCCTTGGCCGTTTCCTCGCCGATCCCTGATGAGGCTCCGGTCACCAATGCTGTTCCCGCCATCCTCGACGCCCTTTTCTCAAAATGACAAAATCTGTTCATTTGTCCATTTTTGACGTTTGGACGGAAATTGTCAAGCGTGCGTCGTGAGCGGCGAGAAAGAGCAGGCGTCTTCGAAACCCTGCGCACCGGCGAGCCAACAGGCTCACTTCCGCATTCCAATCCCTTTCATTTGTGCAGTTCCGCCCCGCTCGCGCGGCGTCGGCGTCTGAATGTCAGCGCGGAGTTTTTCGAAAAGATCCGGGACGACGCAGGCGTGATGTTGGCCGAGGGGCTGGTGCGAAGTGCGGGGCCTGCGGCCTGCGGTGGCGCGCTGCTTCTTCTGGCCACGCTGCTGAACGCCCTTTAGCGCCCCTCCGTTGCCGTCATGGCAACGGTTGCCGACTAAGCCGTCCGCTCCATCAGGTTCTTGACGCTGGTCGCATACCAGACGCCGCCCCGAGGCGTAGCGATGCCCCTCGCATTCACCGCCTCGGCGATCTGCCGCAGTGTGGTGGCGCCGGCGGCTTTGATCTGCTTGACGATCGGCAGCACATTGGCAGCGTGGCGATCGGCGCCGGCACGACTGCACCGTCCGTAATCTCGAAAATCGTACTGCATAGCACTCACCGAACTAATGATCGACAACCTTTACGGGCAATCAATCGGAATTTAGGCAAGCGATCCGGGCGGCGAGTAGCCAATTGCAGATAGAATTCGGAGTGCAGTGTCAGTGAGACGATCGTCGGCCACTCTACTCTGCTTTTTTTACCTTCTTGGCGGCGGTTTGCGCCGGATTGATCTTTGCCGCGTCGACTATCAAAGGTGTATCGGGTGCATCTTGTGGAGCCATAGCCAACATTATTCTGTTAATTGCTATTATGGCAGACGGCTTAAGTTCATCTGGATTCTGACCTGCCAGGGCTGCATTAAAGCCAAATTCAAAACCAAGCATCCAGCGTCCTTTGTGCAGACCCTGTTTCTTTATCAGTGCTTCTGTCGCCTCGACTAACTCGAAAACGTACTGAGTCGGTTCAGCCATTTAACTTCTCTCATTCGCGAGGGATTGCCGAGATGCGAGGACCTGCAATGGTCATAACCTGCCTATTGCCAGCATCTCCGGGTTCCCCATAAATAATTAACTGTTTGTTGGGATAATGGGCTCCCGTATTGACATCGAATCCCCCACCAAACAATTGAATAGAGGTTGTTTTACCCAGCGTAAAACTATAAAAACCGATGCCAGTCGATTCTATTCTCTTCGCCGGCTCGTCTGATGCGAGTAGATAGCTAATATATTGATTCAAACTAACGCCTTCAACTCTTGCATTTGCCGCCAATTTTGCGTGCAAACCGCGAGGAATGCGGAGCAGAATTTTCCCGCTGAACTGGTTCTCGGTGGCCGGCTTCGACGGTGGCGGTATCGCATTGCCTGCAGCGCTCAACGCATCAATTGAAGCGGCTATCGCCTGTTGCAGTTCCGCAATAGCATCCGCCTGCGTTGCCCCCCAAGCGGAGCACCCTGGAAGGTCACGAGCCAAAGCAACAAAGCCTTCGTCCTCGTCACTCCAAAAGATATCGGCCGGGTAACGCTCAGTCGTCTTGTTCGTCATATTTATCCAACATCTTGACTAACTGACGGGCTTGATACGGTTTGATCTTGCCGTCTCGGTCTTGAAAATTGAGCAGCTCAGGCTCACCTGGCCGACTGAAAGCGTGATGAGAGCCGCTCGTCCGCGAATGCACAAACCCGATCTGAACCGCTGCCCTGCATGCGTCATCAAATCTAACGTCCTTGGGATTGTTGCGGATACCATCAATGAGTTTGTCGCGTTTGGTCATCAGTTGCTATCGCATATGGTATCACAAAATGGAGATTGAGAAGGCCAAAAACACGCAAAAACAGCGGATTGACAGATGGAGAATCTAGCCATCTGCCGGCTCAACGCATTCAATTGATGATGGTAGGGGATAGTAACCTGCCCTTTGCCCACATCCCGGTAACACACTGTCATCGACGTGTAATGGAACCGAAACATTACGTCGGCATTCTCACTGTGCAAATGTCGATACTGATCGCCAAACAGCAGTGAGACGGTGCATCATCGGAAAAACACTTGTCGGAAGCGATATTCGCGATCTTGTTGTGCTTGCTCCTGGCTCGACATCCGAGCTCATTGCAAGATTCTTCGGGCAATTTTCGGGCGACCTACGCACCCATCCGGTCGATACTCAGACCCTTCTTGATCTGAGGGCCGAGGAGCTTGGTCGTGGCGCCCGGTTGGTGACCTTCGGCAGCGATATCATCGTCTCCGCCCGCACCCTGAGCCATTTTCGCTTTGGCGCTTATAATTTGCATCCTGGTCCACCGTCCTATCCCGGGTGGGCGCCCGAGCAATTCGCGGCCCATGATCAGGCGGCGGTCTTTGGGGCCACAGCGCATCAGATGATCGAAAGGGTCGATGCAGGCCCGATCGTCGGTGTTGAAGTGTTTCCCGTCGCGCGAGGCAGCACCGCGGGTGAGTTGGCGATCGAGGCGACTAAGGCTGTCGGTCGATTGCTGCTTCGCCTTGGCCCCGATCTGGTGCGGCAGGCATCGCCATTGGCAGAATTATCGGTCCGCTGGGGCGAAAATCGGGGAACCAAGGCCAAATTGGCGCAGCTTCGACAGAATGAGCAGGTCTGGACTGGCTTGAGTCATGAGATTTTTGCGCGGCCGGCAAACCGCGCCGATACTCTTCCCTGGCCTGCGTCTTAGAGCCTGATGCTAATAGATTGAATCGCTCCGCGGTTAAATCTATTAGCTGAATCAGCCTCTAATTCAATGGCTTAGAGGGCGATTCAGACATTACATTGACGCGGATTCGCGTCAATG
>Ga0116226_10000885_pt1 | contig 26171 bp, 16 predicted proteins | sample S1TSphfallax_FD_89692 | JGI IMG/M metagenome (GOLD analysis project Ga0116226, IMG submission 89692) | Host-associated microbial communities from peat moss isolated from Minnesota, USA - S1T2_Fa - Sphagnum fallax MG | ecosystem: Host-associated > Plants > Peat moss > Unclassified | place: USA... | reverse complement strand
CTCGACGCGATTTCGAAGATGTCGGTAATCGAAGTTGTCGAGCTCATCGCCGACATGGAAAAGAAGTTCAACGTCACGGCGGCGGCTCCTGTTGCGGCGGTCGCGGCTGCGGCCGGTGCGGCGGCGGCTCCGGCGGCCGAGGCGCAGACCGAATTCACGGTCACCTTGACCGAATTCGGCGCGAACAAGGTCGGCGTCATCAAGGTCATCCGTGAAATCACGGGCTTGGGCCTCAAGGAAGCGAAGGACCTCGTCGAAGGTGCTCCGTCCACCGTCAAGGAAGGCATTCCGAAGGCGGACGCGGACGGCATCAAGAAGAAGCTCGAAGACGCAGGCGCCAAGGCTGCCATCAAGTAGTGACCAGCGCTGGTCAGTGCAGGTGCGATGGTCGCCGCCGCGAGGCGGCGGCCTTCGCCTGCGCTTTTTATTTTGCTTCAGTTATTTTGGCGCTCTAAGCGCCTGGGAAGGGCACGCATGGCATATTCGTTCACCGAAAAGAAGCGCATCCGCAAGAACTTTGGCAAGCGCCCGAGCATCCTCGGCACGCCGTACCTGCTGGCCATCCAGCTGGATTCTTACCGAAGATTCTTGCAGGCCGACACGGCCGAGTCGAAACGCGATGAAATCGGTCTGCATGCCGCTTTCGACAGCGTATTCCCAATTTCGAGCTATTCCGGTAACGCAACCCTCGAATACGTGAGCTACCGCCTCGGTGAGCCCGTGTTCGACGTCAAGGAATGCCAGCTCCGCGGCCTGACCTTCGCGGCGCCCCTGCGCGTCAAAGTCCGTCTCGTCGTCCTCGACAAGGAAGCGAGCGGCGCAAAGAAGCCCGTCAAGGACGTGCGCGAACAAGAAGTGTATCTCGGTGAGCTGCCGCTCATGACCGAGAACGGCACCTTCATCATCAATGGCACCGAGCGTGTCATCGTCTCTCAGCTGCATCGCAGCCCGGGCGTGTTCTTCGATCACGACCGCGGCAAGACCCACTCATCGGGCAAGCTGCTGTTCTCCGCCCGCATCATTCCCTACCGTGGCTCCTGGTTGGACTTCGAGTTCGACCCCAAGGACTGCGTGTTCGCGCGCATCGACCGTCGCCGCAAGCTGCCGGTGACGATCATCCTGCGCGCCCTCGGCTACACCGAGGAGCAGGTGCTCGACATGTTCTTCGAGAAGAACGTATTCCACCTGTCGAAGAAAGAGATCGAATTCGAGATCATCCCGCAGCGCCTGCGCGGCGAGACCGCTTCGTTCGAAATCCGCGTCGGCAAGAAGGTTATCGTCGAGGAAGGGCGGCGCATCACGGCGCGTCACGTCAAGGAACTCGAGGAAGCCGGGGTCAAGCGTCTGCCCGTCCCGACCGAATACCTGCAAGGGAAGGTTCTCTCGCACGACATCGTCAACACCGAGACCGGTGAGGTCCTCGCGAAGGCGAACGAGATCCTCTCGGTCCCCACGGTGGCGAAGCTGATAGAGAACGGCATCACCGAGATCCAAACGCTGTTCGTCAACGACTTGGATCGTGGTCCCTACATCTCCGACACCCTGCGCATCGACCCGACCAAGACCCGGCTCGAGGCCCTGGTCGAGATCTATCGCATGATGCGTCCCGGCGAACCGCCGACCAAGGATGCCGCGGAGAACCTGTTCCAAAACCTGTTCTTCAACGGCGAGCGATATGACTTGTCGCCGGTCGGTCGCATGAAATTCAACCGCCGCGTCGGCCGCGAGGAAATCACCGGCTCCGGCGTGCTCAGCAAAGAGGACATCATCGAGGTCATGAAGACCTTGATCGACATCCGCAACGGCAACGGTCACGTCGACGACATCGATCACCTCGGCAACCGCCGCGTCCGCAGCGTCGGTGAAATGGCGGAGAACGCATTCCGCATCGGCCTGGTGCGCGTCGAGCGCGCGGTCAAGGAGCGGCTCACGATCGCTGAGAGCGAGCCGATCATGCCGCAGGAGATGATCAATGCGAAGCCGGTTGCGGCTGCGGTCAAGGAGTTCTTCGGTTCCTCGCAACTCTCGCAGTTCATGGACCAGAACAATCCGCTGTCAGAAGTCACGCACAAGCGCCGCGTCTCCGCGCTCGGCCCTGGCGGCCTGACCCGCGAACGTGCGGGTTTCGAAGTCCGCGACGTGCATCCCACGCACTACGGCCGGGTCTGCCCGATCGAGACGCCGGAAGGACCGAACATCGGTTTGATCAACTCGCTGGCGGTCTACGCGCGCACCAACGACTACGGCTTCCTCGAGACGCCGTACCGGCGCGTCTCCAACGGCAAGGTCACCGACCAGATCGACTACCTCTCGGCGATCGAGGAGGGGCAGTATGTGATCGCCCAGGCGAACGCGACGCTCGGCGAGAAAGGCGAGTTCGTCGACGATCTCATCTCCTGCCGCACGCAGAACGAATTCACGCTTTCGGCTCCGGACAAGATCGATTTCATGGACGTGTCCCCGAAACAGATCGTTTCGGTCGCCGCCTCCCTGATCCCGTTCCTGGAGCACGACGACGCGAACCGCGCCCTGATGGGTTCGAACATGCAACGCCAGGCCGTGCCGACCTTGCGCTCGGAGACCCCGCTCGTGGGTACCGGGATGGAGCGCGCCGTCGCGATCGACTCCGGCGTCACCGTGGTCGCCCGTCGCGGCGGCAGCGTCGACTCGGTGGATGCCTCGCGCATCGTCGTTCGCGTCAACGACGACGAGACGACGGCCGGCGAGCCCGGCGTCGACATCTACTCATTGACCAAGTACACGCGGTCCAACCAAAACACCTGCATCAACCAGCGCCCGCTGGTGAAGTCCGGAGATTCGATCAAGCGCGGTGACGTGCTTGCCGACGGCCCGTCGACCGATCTGGGCGAACTGGCGCTCGGCCAGAACCTGCTGGTCGCGTTCATGCCGTGGAACGGCTACAACTTCGAAGACTCGATCCTGATCTCGGAACGCGTCGTCGAGGAGGACCGTTTCACGACGATCCACATCGAGGAGCTGACCTGCGTCGCGCGCGACACGAAGTTGGGCCCCGAGGAGATCACCGCGGACATCCCGAACGTGGGCGACTCGGCCCTCGCGAAGCTCGATGAGGCCGGTATCGCGTTCATCGGCGCCGAAGTGCGCGCCGGCGACATCCTCGTCGGCAAGGTGACGCCGAAGGGCGAGACCCAGCTGACACCGGAAGAAAAGCTGCTGCGGGCGATTTTCGGCGAGAAGGCCTCCGACGTGAAGGATACCTCGCTGCGCGTTCCACCCGGCATGGACGGGACCGTGATCGACGTGCGTGTGTTCACTCGCGACGGGGTCGAAAAGGACTCGCGAGCCCTCTCCATCGAGAAGGCCGAACTCGAGCGCGTGCGCAAGGATCTGGCCGACCAACAGCGCATCCTGGAGGACGACTTGTTCCTGCGCGTGCGCGGCATGCTCGAAGGCAAGATTGCCGAGGCTGGCCCGAAGAAGCTCAAGAGCGGCTCAGCGATCGACCAAGCATATCTTGCGGATCTGCCGCGTGAGCAGTGGTTCGAAATCCGTCTCAAGGACGAAGAGTCGAACGGGCAGCTCGAAACGGTTTCCGAGCGGCTCAAGGGCCAGCGCAAGAACTTCGAGAAGCGATTCGAGGAGAAGAAGGCCAAGATCACGGCCGGCGACGATCTGGCGCCCGGCGTGCTCAAGATGGTCAAGGTCTATCTCGCCGTCAAACGCCGCGTGCAACCCGGCGACAAGATGGCCGGACGCCACGGCAACAAGGGCGTGATCTCCTCGATCGTTCCGGTCGAGGACATGCCGTACATGGCCGACGGCACGCCCGTCGACATCGTCCTGAATCCGCTCGGCGTGCCTTCGCGCATGAACATCGGGCAGATCCTCGAAACCCACCTGGGCTGGGCCGCCAAGGGCTTGGGCGCGAAGATCGGCAAGATGCTGGAAGCGCAACAGGCGGTCGTCGAAATCCGCAAATTCCTGGGCGCGGTCTACAACGAATCCGGCGGCCAGAAAGAGGACATCAAGTCCATGACGGATACGGAAGTCGTCGAGCTCGCCCGCAACCTGCGACACGGCGTGCCGATGGCGACGCCCGTGTTCGACGGTGCGAGCGAGGAGGAGATCAAGGGCATGCTGGCCCTGGCCGATCTGCCGACCTCGGGTCAGACGACGCTGCACGATGGACGCACCGGCGAACAGTTCGAGCGGCCGGTCACCGTGGGGTACATGTACATGCTCAAGCTGAACCACCTCGTCGACGACAAGATGCATGCGCGCTCCACGGGACCGTACAGCCTGGTCACCCAGCAACCGCTCGGCGGCAAGGCGCAGTTCGGCGGTCAACGCTTCGGCGAGATGGAAGTGTGGGCACTCGAGGCGTATGGCGCCGCCTACACGCTGCAGGAAATGCTCACCGTCAAGTCGGACGACGTCAACGGACGCACGCAGATGTACAAGGCGATCGTCGACGGCAATCACGAGATGAAGGCGGGCATGCCCGAGTCCTTCAACGTGCTCGTCAAAGAGATCCGGTCCCTGGCCATCAATATTGAACTCGAGAGCGAGGCCTAATCGATGAAAGACTTACTCAAGCTGTTCAAAACACAGGTTCCGGTCGAAAACTTCGACTCGATCAAGATCGGTCTGGCGTCGCCGGACATGATCCGCTCTTGGTCATATGGCGAGGTCAAGAAGCCGGAAACCATCAACTACCGAACGTTCAAACCCGAGCGTGACGGCCTGTTCTGCGCGAAGATCTTCGGGCCCGTCAAGGACTACGAGTGTCTCTGCGGCAAATACAAGCGCCTGAAGCATCGCGGCGTGGTCTGCGAGAAATGCGGCGTCGAAGTGACCCAGTCCAAGGTGCGCCGTGAGCGCATGGGCCACATCGAACTGGCGAGCCCGACGGCGCACATCTGGTTCCTGAAGTCCCTGCCGTCGCGCATCGGTTTGATGCTCGACATGACCCTGAGGGAAATCGAGCGAGTGCTCTATTTCGAGGCCTTTGTGGTCGTCGATCCGGGCATGACTTCGCTGCAACGCGGACAGTTGCTGACCGACGAAATGTATCTCGAGTCGATCGAGGAGCACGGCGACGAGTTCGACGCGCGCATGGGCGCCGAAGCCGTCCATGAGTTGCTCAAGTCCATGGATCTGCCCTCGGAAGTCGTCAAGGTCCGCGAGGACATGGCGAACACGAACTCCGAGACCAAGATCAAGCGCCTCTCGAAGCGGCTCAAGCTCATCGAGGCCTTCATCGAATCCGGCAACAAGCCGGAGTGGATGGTCCTGACGGTGCTGCCTGTGCTGCCGCCGGACCTGCGTCCGCTCGTGCCGCTCGACGGCGGCCGGTTCGCGACCTCGGATCTGAACGATCTGTACCGCCGCGTCATCAACCGCAACAATCGTCTGCGCCGCCTGCTCGAGCTCAATGCGCCCGACATCATCGTGCGCAACGAGAAGCGCATGCTTCAGGAAGCCGTCGACGCGCTGCTCGACAACGGTCGTCGCGGCCGTGCGATCACCGGCACGAACAAGCGCCCCCTGAAGTCCCTGGCCGACATGATCAAGGGCAAGCAGGGCCGCTTCCGCCAGAATCTGCTCGGCAAGCGCGTCGATTACTCGGGTCGCTCGGTCATCGTCGTCGGTCCCACGCTGCGTCTGCATCAGTGCGGATTGCCGAAGAAGATGGCGCTCGAACTGTTCAAGCCGTTCATCTTCTCGAAGCTGCAGCTGCGCGGCGAAGCCTCGACGATCAAAGCCGCCAAGCGCCTCGTCGAGCGGGAAGGACCGGAGGTCTGGGACATCCTCGAAGAGGTGATCCGCGAACATCCGGTGCTCCTGAACCGCGCCCCGACCCTGCACCGACTCGGCATCCAGGCTTTCGAGCCCGTGCTGATCGAGGGCAAGGCGATCCAGCTGCACCCGCTCGTTTGCACGGCGTTCAACGCCGACTTCGACGGCGATCAGATGGCCGTCCACGTGCCCCTGTCGATCGAGGCCCAGCTCGAGGCTCGCGCCTTGATGATGTCCTCGAACAACATCCTTTCGCCCGCGAACGGCGATCCGATCATCGTGCCGTCCCAGGACGTCGTGCTGGGGCTTTACTACATGACGCGCGAGCGGGTCGGCGCCAAGGGCGAGGGCATGGCTTTCAGCGACGTCGCGGAAGTGCATCGCGCCTATGAAAGCCGCCATCTCGATCTTCAGGCGAAGATCAAGGTGCGATTGTCCGAGCACACGCGCGAAGTCAAAGGCGGACCGCTGACCGAACACGTGCGTGTGGTCAACACCACGGCCGGACGCGCGCTGCTCTCCGAGATCCTGCCGCCAGGTTTGTCGTTCGATGCGATCAACCAGGACATGACCAAGAAGACCATTTCCGCGACGATCAACGCGTGCTACCGCACCGTCGGTCTCAAGGAGACCGTCGTGTTCGCCGACCAGTTGATGTACACGGGCTTCAAGTACGCAACGCGCGCCGGCGTCTCCATCGGCGTCGACGACATGGTCGTGCCGACGCAGAAGATCAAGATCCTGGCTTCGGCCGAGCGCGAAGTGAAGGAGATCCAGGAGCAATATTCTTCGGGATTGGTCACCAATGGCGAACGCTACAACAAGGTCGTCGACATCTGGTCGCGCACCAACGATCAGGTCGCCAAGGCCATGATGGAAAAGCTCGGCACCGACGAGGTCGCCGACGCGAAGGGCAACAAGGTCCGCCAGAAGTCCTTCAACTCGATTTTCATGATGGCCGACTCCGGCGCCCGCGGTTCCGCGGCGCAGATCCGTCAGCTGGCCGGCATGCGCGGCCTGATGGCGAAGCCCGACGGTTCGATCATCGAGACGCCGATCACGGCGAACTTCCGTGAAGGCTTGAACGTTCTCCAATACTTCATCTCGACCCACGGCGCCCGCAAGGGCCTGGCCGATACGGCCTTGAAGACGGCGAATTCCGGGTACCTGACCCGCCGTCTCGTCGACGTGGCGCAGGATCTCGTGGTCACCGAGATCGATTGCGGCACGCTCAACGGTCTCTCGATCACCCCGATCGTCGAAGGCGGCGACGTGGTCGAGGGTCTGGGCGAGCGGGTGCTGGGTCGCGTCGTCTCCGAAGACGTCGTGGTCGCCTCGAGCGGCGAAGTGCTGGTCAAGGCGGGCACCTTGATCGACGAAGGTCTCGTCAAGCTGCTGGAGAAGATGGGCATCGACCAGGTTCAGGTCCGTTCGCCGATCACCTGCGACACGCGCTACGGCGTCTGCGCGCAGTGCTACGGTCGCGATCTGGGTCGTGGTCATCGCATCAACATCGGCGAGGCGGTCGGCGTCATTGCCGCGCAATCGATCGGCGAGCCCGGAACCCAGCTCACGATGCGCACCTTCCACGTCGGCGGCGCGGCCTCACGAGCCGCTGCGGCGAACGGTGTGGAGGTCAAGAGCAAGGGCACGATCCGCCTGCACAACATCAAGACGGTGCGCCACGAAAAGGGTCACCTCGTCGCGGTGTCGCGTTCGGGCGAGCTGGGCGTGGTCGACGAGTTCGGCCGCGAGCGAGAGCGCTACAAGATCCCGTACGGCGCGACCATCACCGTCAATGACGGCGACGTCGTGACGGCCGGCCAGTCGACGGCGAACTGGGATCCGCATACCCACCCGGTCGTCACCGAAGTGGCCGGTATGATCAAGTTCTCCGACTTCGTCGACGGCATCACCGTCACGAGCCAGGTAGACGACGTCACCGGCCTCACGAGCACGGTCGTGCTCGATCCGAAGCAGCGCGGTTCCGGCGGCAAGGACCTGCGCCCCGTCGTGCGCCTGACCAATGCGAAGGGCAAGGAAGTCACGTTCGCGAACACCGACATTCCGGCGATCTATGCGCTGCCGGCGGGCGCGATCGTGAGCCTCGAGGACGGCGCCAAGGTCTCGGTCGGCGACGTCATCGCGCGCATCCCCCAGGAGTCCTCGAAGACCCGCGACATCACCGGCGGTCTGCCGCGCGTCGCGGATTTGTTCGAGGCCCGCAAGCCGAAGGACTCCGCGATCCTCGCGGAGCGCAGCGGCACGGTGAGCTTCGGCAAGGAGACCAAGGGCAAGCGCCGCTTGATCATCACGAACGAGCAGACCGACAAGTACGAAGAGCTGATCCCGAAGTGGCGGCATCTCAACGTGTTCGAAGGCGAGCAGGTGGAAAAGGGCGAAGTGATCGCCGACGGCGAGCCGAACCCGCACGACATCCTGCGCCTGCAGGGCGTCGAAGCGCTGGCGAACTATCTGGTCCGCGAAATTCAGGACGTCTATCGTCTCCAGGGCGTGAAGATCAACGACAAGCACATCGAAGTCATCGTGCGGCAGATGTTGCGCAAAATCGAGGTGCTGGACACCGGTGATTCGGCGCTGCTACGCGGCGAACAGATGGATCGCGGTCGTTTGCTCGACGTCATCGCCAAGCAGAAGACCGAGGGCAAGCACCAGTCGACCTGGGAACCCTTGTTGCTGGGTATCACGAAGGCCTCGCTTGCGACGGAATCCTTCATCTCGGCGGCCTCGTTCCAGGAGACCACGCGCGTGCTCACCGAAGCCGCCGTGCGCGGTCTCAAGGACGATCTGCGCGGCTTGAAGGAAAACGTCATCGTCGGTCGGTTGATCCCGGCCGGCACGGGCTTCGCCTATCACGCGCGCCGTCGGCGTGCGTTCGACGACACGCGGCGTCGCAGCTTCATGGACGTGAGCGGCGGCATGGGTGATTCGGATGATGCGGTTCCGGCGGGGGATACCGAGGCAGCTGAATAACAAGACTCGATAACAACTATAATTGCCTCAACCAAGATGACCCCGGGTTCGCAAGAGCTCGGGGTTTTTTTATGGTGCGCCCGGCAGGGCGCACTCACTCGGGGGTGGAAGTCCCCTACACACCACATGAACCAGGCGTTGCCGGCCAAGTACTTCACGGCCAAGGGGCTGGTCTCGCTGCTGGGTACCCACCAGAGACTCCAGAGTTTAAGTTGAACCGCCGGATGCGGAACCGCACGTCCGGTGGTGTGGGAGGGCGGTGAGCGCAAGCTCACCCCTACCCGATCTGGATTAAGGCTAAGATGAACGGGCTTTCCTGAGGAGCGAACCATGGTGGAGCCTGGGAGCGACGAGGCGGAAACGCAGGTCCTCTTCAAACAAGCCCTGCAATTGCATCAGTTGGGCGTGCTCGATCGCGCCGCGCGCTTGTACGCGCAGGTGCTGGAGCGAACTCCCGAGGGCACGGCGGAGAATCGCCGGGCTCTCTGGCTCTACAACGACTTGCGCCGCCGAATCACGCCGCGGCCTCCCGACGGTCCTTGGCACGTCATCTGGCAGCATGACCCAAAGAATTCCTGGGAGGAGGACTGGCTCCGGTTTTTGCTCGCCGACGTTCCGCAGGCGGAGCCCGTGACCGACACGCAACATGCGGTTTTTTTCGACAACATGATCGTCATCGACAACCGCATTTCGGCTGCGACCGAGGCGTACTACGCCAAAGCGTCCTTCAAGGGCTGTCGGGTGGCGCTGTTCCATCTGTCCGACGAGTGGTACGCAGACGACACGACGTGTTATGACTGGTGCGACCTGGTGTTCAGGAACCACTGGACCTTCCTGCATGCCGACAAGCGCAAGCTCACGTTCTTTCCGCTGGGATACAAGAACGGATTCTCGAGCACTGCGGTCAAGAAGACCGCGGACCAGCGCCGCTATTTGTGGAGCTTCATGGGCGACCCGAAGAAGTCGACACGGTCTGCCATGCTCGAGGCCTTGCGGGACACGGGTGAAAGTTTTGTCCACCTGACCTCTGGCTTCAACGCCGGCGACGCCCTTCCGACCTCAACCTACCGAGAGATCATGGGCGAGTCCGTGTTTGTGCCCTGTCCGACGGGATGGCAGAACCTCGATAATTTTCGCGCTTGGGAGGCCCTCGAAGCGGGCTGTATTCCGATCGTCGAACGGCGCGCCAACTTCGACTATTTCGCTGCGCTCTGCGAGGGGAGCTATCCTTTTCCCAGTGTCGTCCAATGGTGCGAAGCCGTGGCGCTCGTCCGCCGTGAGCGTCGCGAACTCGAGGCGCTGCGGCAACGCTGTTCATCGTGGTGGCAGGCGCGGAAATTCTCATTACGGGCACGGATCGGTGCCGCAATCACCGGCTTGTCAGCGTCGGCCTTGGAGCGTTCATGAGCTATGTCGAGAACAATCTGCTACCGAACGAGCAGGTGACCTACTGGGCGAAACTGCATTGGATCATCTATCTCTGGCCGCTGGTGTTGGTGCTCGGCGCGGTCGCCGTCGCCGTCGGGGTTGCAGCCTTGGGATTGCATGACGGCTGGATTGCGAGCGCCGTGCTCGCCGTCATCGCCCTGCTGTCCTTGGTGCCGCCCTGGGTCGATTCGCTGAGCTCCGAATTCGCGGTCACCAATAAGCGCGTCTTGATCAAGGTCGGTTTGATCCGTCGACACTCGCTGGAACTGTTATTGAACAAGGTCGAGGGAATCGGCGTCGATCAGACGCTCACCGGGCGCATCTTGGGCTATGGCACGATCACCGTCACCGGCACCGGCGGCACGCGGGAGTCGTTTCAGCGGATTTCGCGACCGCTGGAGTTTCGGCGGCAGGTGCAGGCCAGCCTGTCCGGCTAGGTTCCTGGCACGTCCAGGCGAAGTGTTATGAAAAATTCATCTGGTGGAAATATAAATCGGGCACTCAGGACCTAAGATCTGCGCTCAGTGCCGAAGCGGGTTCGATCCGCCCGGATGTCGCGATTCATCGCCTTGCGGATAAGGAACTCGAATGAAGCGGGTTGGAGCTTGGTCCATGATCCCCCTCGGGGCGGCGGGGATATGCGCAGCATCTTTCGCGCTGGCCGACACCGTAACCCCGGTGAACAACGAAGGCACCCTGATTCAAAGTCAGACCTGGGCGTCGACCGGATCCGGCCAAACACCGACAACCGTCCAGGGCAACCCCGACTCGGCGACCGGGGGCGTGGCAGTCAGCGATTTGACCGGCAACGGCCCCGGCACGAGCAATTACACCTTCGGACAGACCTATTTCGGCCCGACAGGGTCGTTTGTTTCCGGTACCGGAGCCCTGGGTAACGGAGATGCGTACGGATTCGTCAATTCTTACGTGGTCGACGTGCCGGCGTCGACCGCAGCGGCCTATCTGTTCTCGCTGAATCTAAGTTCGCAAAGCGGGCTGGAAGATCTCACCGCGCGCCTCTACGCATATGACGCCAACGGCATCGAGAATTTGAACGTCGGCACCACGGGTGCCGTCACCGCCGGTCTCGTCGACGCGTGGTCTGCCAGTTCCAACGGCTCGATCTCGTCGACGACCTTGGCGGCCACGAATATCACCGGCGGTTACTACGTGCTCGAGATCGCAGGACTCGAAACGGGCACGATCAGCGGCGCCTATAGCGGGCAACTCTCGATCGCACCCGTGCCACTGCCAGCGTCCCTGCCGCTACTCCTGTCCGGCATCGTGGGCGTCGCAGTCCTCGGCGGACGCCGTCGAATCGGCCGCAAACTCATCCGCTAGGTCGGTGATCGACCGATGGCTTGCCAGAGAGTTCGGCTACGGTAGAAGGCCGTAGGCCGCAGTGTCCTCGGCGATCGTCGCCCGGATTGCCTTGGCTGCTGCGATATCCGCCTGACCGGCGACTGAGTTACCGAGCCGGATTTCGGCGATACCCCGCCCGTATAGAGACCACGCGAGCTTGGGGTTGATGTTCAAGGCAGCGTCGAAATCGTCGATGGCTTTCTTGTAGTCGCCGCGGCGCAAGCGCGCGGTGCCGCGATTACCGAGATAGGCAGCCGACTTGGGGTTCGATCGGACGGCGGCATTGCAGTCCGAGAGTGCATTCTCGAGGTCCCGGTCCAGTAAGACTTTCTCCTGGCAGCGGGCATTTCGTGCCGCACCCAGGTTTGCGTCCTCGGGATGCGCGGCGATCCACAAGTCGTACTGTGCGATCGCCTCGGGCAGCAGGTGTGCGCGCGCATACAACATCGCTAGCTCGTAGCGATATTCCGAGGGCTTGGGCGCCGAGCGGGCGGCGGCATCGAGGTCCGCGCGCGCAGGCTCTGCCTCGCCGCGCGAGAGACGCGTCTGCGCACGCGCGAGCAGGGCGGGCAAGTGATCGGGCTTGAGGCGCAGTGTCGTGTCGAGATCCGACAAGGCGGCATCGACCTGCCGGCGGTCCATCTGGATGGAAGCCCGTTGATAAAAATATTCGGGTTCCGACGGCGCAAGCGCACACGCCCGGTTCAGATCCTCGAGGGCGTGCTCATAGTCGTGACGTGAGGCCAGCGCCATGCCGAGCCGGCTCTGCTCCGCGGCGGATGTCGGCGCGTCATCGTTCCCTGCGGGGTTCGCAGCGCCCGAGGCCGCGGGCGCATCGCCGGCGGTGACAGGGGTCGATTGCGCTGCCGGATCCGCGGTCGAGTCTGCAACGGCGTGCGCTTCGGGTCTCGGGGCAACCGTCTTCAAGTTGAATACGGGTCCGCCGTTGTAGGTGAAGTAGAGCTTATGCTGCTGATTCGACACGTAGATCCGGTGCGAGAGGAAGAAGTCCGGGCCGAGCAACATGTCGGCTTCGATGAAATTCGGCATCTCTGCGATGCGCAGCTTGGTGTTCTTGATTTCCTCCCCGCCCAGCGCAAAGCTCGCGACCGGGGCGATCCAGGTGTTGAACTTCGACTTGCCCAGGCCGTAGGACTGCCCGGCCGCGACGACCCCGGGTGAGTCGAGCTTGATGCCCGCGCGTTGCGCGGCGCGCAGGGTCAACAGCGAGATGCCGGCTCCCGAGTCGAACATCACCTTGATCTTGACGCCGTTGACCGAGGCGGTGCCAATGGTATGCATGCGCGCCTCGCTGTCGGGTTCTATCTCGACCATTTCAACGGCTTCATCTTTTGCCCAATAGGCGAGCGTCTCCTTGCGGCAGTCGTTCGTTTTGATGAGCCGGATGAAGCCGTTGGCTAAGTCGTACTCCGTATCCGCGCCGCCGAGAACGTTCTGGCCCAAGATGCCGGCAGTTCCGTAATCCATTTCGGTGCCACCCACGAGGAAGTCGACGCGGTGCATCAGCTGTCCTCCGAGCGTGAAGTCCTTGACCGTCGTCAGCGACACATTCGCGCTGTCGCCGCCGACGCCGGTAACGCGAAGCTCCCGCGGGAGCGGCCCTGTCTTGAGGCCGAACTCCTGCGCGGTCGCATCCGACATCATGCTGAAAAAAGCTCCGCTATCGGCGATCAAAAAGGCGTCTTGACCGTTGAACTTGACGGGAACGAGGGGTCGAAATCCGCGCATCGTCAGCGGCAGCTGGCCGAAGATCCTGACTTCGCATTTGCCGAAGGCATGCGGCGAGGCGCCGAGCAGCGCGAGGATCGTCAGAGCCGAACTGATGCCGCGACGAAGAGTTAGAACGCCGGTCACGGGTCGTCCGATGACAGACCCTTGACGACGACGCCGTCCTTCATCACGAAGCGGACATGCTCGACCGCCCGGATGTCCTCGAGCGGGTTGCCGGGCACGGCGATCACGTCGGCGTAGTAACCGGGTTTCAGCTCGCCGATTTGTCCGCCCCAGCCCAGCAGCTTGGCGCCATTGAGCATATCGGCCTGCAGCACCGCGAGGGGGGTCATGCCGTACTGGACCATGAGCTCCAACTCGCGGGCTTGGGTGCCGTGCGGAAACGGCCCGACGTCGGAGCCGACCGCGAACGGAATGCCTGCTGCGACTTCGCGCTTGAACTCCTTGATCTTGTAATCGAGCATGACCTGTTCCCGCAGGGCCTCCGACGGCGTTGCGGCATGGGCTGCAAAGTACTCGATCACCGCAAAAGTCGGAACGGCGGGGATGTGCTTTTGCTTCATGATCGCCATGGTCTCGTCGCTGAGCTGGGCCGCATGATCGATCGATGCGACACCGGCGCGGGCGGCATAGAGAGTTCCGGGCTCGCCGTTGGCATGGACCCCGACGACGGTGCCGAGCCGCGCCGCCTCCTCGACTGCGGCCCGCAATTGCTCGGCGCTGTACTGATAAGGCGTCTGGAAGACGCCGTCGCGCAGTTGGTCGTGCCCGGTCTCGTAGATCTTGACGAAATCCGATCCTTCCTTGTGTTGTTGCCGGATCGTTGCAACGAGTTCGGCGACGTCGTTCGCGTAATCCGCGTTCGACAACACATGCTGGGCCGGATTGAACTTGGTCGCGTCCTCATGGCCTCCGAGGATATCGATCGCGTTGCCGCTGACGCGCAGGCGCGGGCCTGGAATCAGCCCGGCATTGATCGCATTTCGCACGGCAGTGTCTGCCGAACCGGCGCCTTCGGTGCCCATGTCGCGCTCGGCCGTGAACCCTGCCAACAAGTCGTTTCTCGCCGCAATGGCTGCGAGCAGGGTTCTCTGCGGCACGGACTCCTCGACCGTTTGCAGGTCCTCCGCGCCGGGGTGCAGGAACAGATGCACGTGCGCGTCGATGAGACCCGGCAGCAGGGTCGACTCGCCGAGATCCAGTTCTTGCGACCCCGCCGGATGCGCGACGGTCGTTCCGACGGCGGTGATGCGCTCGCCCTCGATCGACACCTCGCCTGGTGACAGCATCCGACCCGTGGAGACATCGAGCAGATGGGCGGCATGCAGGATGATCGGACGGTCCGTCCGCAAGGGATCGGCGCTCGTCGCGTCGGCGACGAGCAAGCCAAAAATCAACAGCCAAGCGCGGGTGGGTAACGGTTTCATGCTGCTATGGTACCCTTCGTCGCCTGCGGACCCAAGCCGAGAGGCACCGCCGTTTCACCAGGGTTTGCCGAGGAAGTTTATGACGATCGAGCGCTTACACAGCGGACCGCGGATGTCGCAGGCGGTCATTCACCACGGAACGATTTACGTCGCAGGCCAAGTCGGCAGCGGCGCGGATGTGGCTGAGCAGACGCGCGACATCCTCGGCAAGATCGACACGCTGCTCGCCGAAGCCCGCAGCTCCAAGAGCCGCATCCTCTCGGCGACGATCTGGCTCGCGGATATGGCGACCTTCCCTGAAATGAACGGTGTATGGGATGCCTGGGTCGTCGCCGGATCGACGCCTGCGCGCGCGACTGTCGAAAGCACTCGCCTGGCGTCCAGCGAATTCAAAGTCGAGATTGCCGTCATTGCTGCGCAAGGCTGAGTCGCTGCCCGGCGCGCGCAAGCTGCGGTCGGTGCTGCTGCCTGCCTGTATGGCCGTCGCAGCTGCTGTGGCGTCGGCCGCGAGCCCGCCACCACCGGCGGTGCCCGATGCCCCGCCGACGGCCGCACCCGAATACAAGCTGCTACGCGCGAGCCCGGACGGGACAGGCAAGTTCTATCATGGACGTGAAATTGCCCAGGTCATGGGTTTCGATGGGGCGCCGTGGCTCGACCGACCGACCCGCGAGCGCGAGGAGCGGCCCGACTGGCTCGTCGAGGAGTTGCAGCTCCAGCCCACAATGACCGTCGCCGACATCGGTGCGGGCTCGGGCTACCTCGAGCGACGCCTGGCGCCCTTGCTGCCCGGAGGGCGGATCTACGCGGTCGATGTGCAGCCGGAGATGATCGCGCTGCTGCAGGAACTCGCCCGACAGCCGGACAGCGCCAACGTCGTGCCGGTGCTGGGATCCGATCGGGACGTGCGCCTGCCCGCGGCTTCGGTCGACCTCGCCGTCATGGTCGATGTTTATCATGAGCTGGCATTTCCGGCCGAGATCATCCGCAGCCTGCTGCGCTCGCTGCGTCCCGGCGGCCGTCTCGTGTTCGTAGAGTATCGGGGCGAGGATCCGGCGGTTGCGATCAAGCCGTTGCACAAGATGAGCGAGGCGCAAATTCGCCGCGAGATGCAGCCGTTTCCCGTGATTTGGGAGCGGACTTCCGAACGCCTTCCGGTCCAGCATATCGTAGTATTCCGCAAACTCTAGCGGCCGGCAGCGGCCACCACCCAAGGACTGCGAGTGCAGATCATCCGACACGCGTCGTTCCGGGCGACGCCGTGGAAGAACGGCGCCGGCGTCACGCACGAAGCCCTGCGCTCACCGCTCGACGGTCCAGCTTTCCAGTGGCGAGTCAGTGTCGCCACGGTCGGCGCTTCGGGTCCGTTTTCAGATTTTTCCGGCTACCGGCGACATATGGTGCTCCTGCGCGGCGCGGGCGTACAGCTGCAATTCGCCGACGGGTCGGCGGCGGATCTCCGGGCGGTCGGCGATCAGCTTGCCTTCGATGGTGGCATGGCCGTGCACTGCGAACTGCTGGGCGGTGAATGCACGGATCTCAATCTCATGGTGTCGACGGCTCTGCCGGCGCCCGACGTTAGGGTCCTTCGCCTCGAGGCCGAGTATGACCTCTTTGCGGCACCGCACCATTTCATTTTACTATTCCCGATCACAGGCGCCGTCACGGTCACCGCAGCCGACGGCCGCCCGGAGATCCTCGCGCCTTGGGATCTGGCACTTGCCACGGCGGCGAGCGATCGGACCGTGCGCCTGAGTCCGGTCGACCAAGACAGTTCGGCGCAGGTGTTTCTCGCCGACTTGATGGATACTGCATGAGCGCGTAGCCCGAGGAGATGTCGAGATGTCCGCTAAACCCCAACCCGCTCCCCCAACTCCTGTCGATAGCGAATCGCTGGAGGCGCTGCGCCTCGCGTTGCGCGAGCACACCCTGTGGCCTGAGGAACGCGCTGTTACCCGCCTGCTGCAGAATCTGGAACTCACGGGGGCTGCTCGCCATCGCGCGGTCGCGGTCGCCAGCGGTTTCGTCGAAGGCGCCCGCGCGCGCCGCGACGAACGGCCGTTTCTCGACGCCTTTCTGCAGGAGTTCGGTCTGTCGAATCAGGAGGGTATCGCCCTCATGTGCATCGCCGAGGCGCTGCTCCGCATTCCGGATGATGCGACAGCCGACAAATTGATTGCCGAGCAACTGGCCGGCGGCGACTGGTCGGCCCACGCCGGCCGTTCCGAGTCCCTGTTCGTCAACGCCTCCACCTGGGGCTTGATGCTGACGGGCGGGATTCTGGACCTCGAGCCATCGATCAAGAACGACGCGCTGGGGTGGATCGCGAAGTTCACCCGCAAGGCCGGCGAGCCGGTCGTGAGGCTGGCCGTGCGCCGCGCGATGCGCATCATCGGCGGGGAGTTCGTCGTCGGCCGTACGATCGAAGAGGCGCAAAAGCGCAGTGCCGCCGAGTCGCCGCTGCGGCTTTGCTCCTTCGACATGCTCGGCGAGGGCGCGCGTACGCAACACGACGCCGAGCGCTATCTCGCCTCCTACGAACACGCCATCGACGTGATCGGGGCCGCGGCGGCGGGTCGGCCGCCGCACGAAACCTCGAGTATTTCGATCAAGCTCTCCGCGCTCGAACCGCGCTATTCGCTGCTGCAGCGTGACCAGGTTCTCGATCGTCTCGTGCCGCGCGTCTCCGCCTTGGCGCGGCGCGCCGCCGCCGCCGGTATCCAGCTGACGATCGACGCCGAAGAGGCCGATCGCCTGGACCTGTCCCTGGACCTCATCGAAGCGCTCGCGCGAGATCCGCAGACCCTGGCCTGGCCGGGCCTCGGCCTTGCCGTTCAAGCCTATGGGAAGCGGGCCCTGGACGTCATCGACTGGGTCGCGGCGCTCGCGCGGGCCAGCGGCAGGCGCATGACCGTGCGTCTGGTCAAGGGTGCGTACTGGGACAGCGAGATCAAACGCGGCCAGGAGCGCGGTCTCGCGACCTATCCCGTCTACACCCGCAAGCTGACCACCGACGTCTCCTACCTGGCCTGCGCGGATCGACTCTTCCGCCATCTTGATGTGCTCTATCCGCAGTTCGCCACGCATAACGCGCATAGCATGGCTTCGATCCTCGAATTGGCGCCGCGTGGCGCGGTCTATGAATTCCAGCGTCTGCATGGCATGGGTGGCTTGCTGTACGCCGAGGCCCAGCGCCGCACCCCGGACTTTCCTCCGGTGCGCGTGTACGCGCCGGTCGGCGAGCACAAGGATTTGCTCGCGTACCTCGTGCGACGCCTGCTCGAGAACGGCGCCAACACCTCGTTCGTCAATCGCTTCATGGATGAGCAAGTGCCGGTCAGCGAGATCGTTCGCGATCCGGTGACCGAGCTGGAACGGCTCGAGTCCTTTGCGCACCCACGGTTGCCCGATCCGGTCGCCTTGTACGCTGACCGACGCAATTCCCGCGGACTGGATTTCGGCGATCCCTTGGAGCTCGCAGCGCTGACCGCCGGACTTGCGGCGCGGGCCGCGTTGTTGCACTCGGCCGGTCCCATCATCTCCGGCGTCTCGTTGCCGGGGACCGGCGAACCGATCCTCAACCCTGCCGACCATCGCGATCGCGTGGGCAACTCGCACGACGCAACGGCCGCGGAAATCAGCGCTGCCTTCGATGCGGGCGCGCGTGCTCAGCCAGCCTGGAACGAGGCCGGCGGCGCGGCGCGTGCGGACTGTCTCGACCGGGCTGCGGATTTGCTCGAAGCGCGGCGCCTGGATTTCCTGTCGCTGCTCGTGCGTGAAGCGGGCAAGACGCTGCCGGACGCGATCGCCGAGGTGCGCGAAGCGGCGGACTTCTGCCGTTACTATGCGGTGCAGGCGCGTGCCGCGTTCGGCGAGCCGCTGCGGCTCGTGGGGCCCACGGGCGAATCGAACGAGCTCTCTTTGCACGGCCGCGGCGTGTTCGCGTGCATCAGTCCGTGGAATTTCCCTCTGGCGATCTTTGCCGGCCAGGTCACGGCGGCGCTGGTCGCCGGCAACGCCGTCGTCGCCAAGCCCGCCGAGCCCACACCCTTGGTCGCCGCGCGCTTCGTGGAATTGCTGCACGAAGCCGGTATCCCTGCGGGCGTGTTGCATCTGACCCCTGCGCGTGGCCGCGATTTCGGCGCCATTGCCTTCGCCCACCCGGAACTCGCGGGCGTGGCCATGACCGGCTCGACCGCGACCGCCCTGACGATCAATCGCCTGTTGGCGCAGCGCGAAGGCGCGATCGTTCCCTTGATTGCCGAGACCGGCGGCCTGAACGCGATGCTGGTCGATTCGACCGCCCTGCCCGAACAGGTCGTCGACGACGTGATGGCGTCGGCCTTCTCGAGCGCCGGGCAGCGCTGCTCGGCGCTGCGCCTGCTGTTCCTGCAGGAGGAGATCGCCGATTCCGTGCTCGCGATGATCGCGGGTGCGATGGACGAACTGGTGATCGGCGACCCGTCCGATCTGCGCACCGACTTAGGCCCGGTGATCACCGCGGCAGCGGCAGAACAACTCCACGCGCACCTCGCGCGCATGGCCGCCGAAGCGCGGATCTTGAAGGTCTGTGCGTCCAGCCCCGCACAGGCACAGGGTAGTTTCGTCGCTCCACACCTGATCGAGCTGCACAGCGCCGCGCAGCTGACGCGAGAACAATTCGGGCCCATCCTGCACGTCGTGCGCTATCGCTCCACGGAGATCGAGGGCGTGCTCGCCGCAATCCGCGCGAGTCAGTACGGCCTTACGCTGGGCGTGCAAACGCGTCTTGAATCTTTCTGGCGGCAAGTCTTCGCGCGCACCCAGGTCGGCAATAGTTACGTGAATCGCAACATGGTCGGCGCCGTGGTCGGCGTTCAGCCCTTCGGCGGCACGGGGCTTTCCGGCACGGGCCCCAAGGCCGGCGGCCCGCATTACCTGTATCGCTTCGCGAACGAGCGCACGCTCACGGTCAATACCACGGCGACCGGCGGTAATGCCTCCTTGTTGAACCTGGGAACTTGAGGCGCCGGGCGGCAACCCGATGACTGTCCGAACGACGACTGGGGCCGACGCGCATCGAGGATTTCTCGGCACGGCGCTGCATACCCCGGTGCGCGGACGTGTGGAACTCCTACGCGACGTGCTCATCGCGGTCGATGGCGGCGGCACGATCACCGGAATCCATCCGGAGGCGTCGGCCGAAGGTCGTGATCTCGCCCAGCGTCTCGCCTTGGCCGGCCGTCTCACCACGCTCGAATCCGGTCGGTATCTCCTGCCCGGGTTACTCGATTTGCACGTGCATGCGCCGCAATGGCCACAACTCGGCACCGCGCTCGATTTGCCGCTCGAAGAGTGGCTGCAGCGCTATACCTTTCCGCTCGAGGCGAAATGCGCCGATCCGGCGTATGCCGAGACGATCTACGAGTCTTTGGTGGCCGCGCTGCTCGCCAATGGCACGACGACCGCAATGTACTACGGTTCGATCCATCTGCCCGCCACGCAACGTCTCGCCGACATTTGTCTGCGTCGTGGTCAGCGCGCGCTGATCGGCCGCACGGCCATGGATCAACCCGGCGCGTGCCCCCCCTATTATCGCGATGCCTCGGCCGCGATCGGCGCCGCCGAAACCAAGGCGTTTCTCGACTATGTCGGGGAGCTGCCGGGCAATGGGGGGCGCCTCATCCGTCCAGTGATCACCCCGCGCTTCATCCCGGCTTGCTCGGACGAGTTGTTGCGCCTGCTCGGCGCGCTCGCCCGCGAGACGGGCTGCCATGTCCAAACCCACTGCTCCGAGAGCGACTGGGAACACGCGCATGTCATTGAGCGCTGCGGCCGCAGCGACACGCTCGCGCTCGAGTCTGTCGGGCTCCTGGGCCGGCACACGATCCTGGCGCATGGCAATTTCATCGGCGGCGGCGATATCGAGCGGCTCGTCGCGACCGGTGCCGGAATCGCGCATTGTCCGCTCTCCAATGTCTATTTTTCCGACGCGATCTTTCCGCTACGCCAGGCGCTCTCCCGTGGCCTGCACGTGGGTCTCGGCACCGACATCGCCGGCGGCGCGAGTCCGTCGATACTCGAGAATGCGCGCCATGCGGTGATCGCTTCGCGGCGGCTCGAGGCCGGCGTCGATCCCGCCCTACCGCGCGCGCAGCGCGGCAGGGTGGATTCGCGCATCGACGCGCTCACGGCATTTTGGCTGGCGACGGCGGGGGGTGCGATCGCGCTGGATTTGCCAGTGGGGGTCTTCGCGACGGGACGGCAGTTCGACGCTCTCGCGCTTGCGCCGGATGCGCCCGGCAGCAACCTAAGACTGGGCATCGACGAGGCGCCAGAGGCCCTGCTCGAGCGCATCGTCTACGGTGCCGCGCGGGCGAACGTCGCCGACGTCTGGGTCGGCGGCCGGCACGTGCATTCCATTCAGCAACGAAATTGACCAAGGGTCGCAGATGCAAGGATCGAAAATGAAATCGCGCGGATCGATGGCGCAGGCGGGACGCCTGTTTTTCTTGACGGCGCTAGCCGTGCTGCCACTGTGTGCTGGTTTGAAGGCGTCCGCCGCCGGCCCGGGCGAGCCCAAGCGCCTCGTGCTCATCGACCAAGATGGCTCGGGACCCGGCGGTTCGAATCAAATGTCCATGATGGTGTTGTTGCAGGCGCCGCAGGTCGAAGTGCTCGGCATCACGATCGTGACCGGCAACGCCTGGCGCGACGATGAGGCCCGGCATACGCTGCGCATGCTGGAATTGATCGGGCGCAGCGACGTACCGGTGGCCTTGGGCGCGGTGTTTCCGCTCGTTCGCACCCAACAAGAGACGGCCCTCATGACCGCGATCGCGGGCGGGGTCGGCTGGCTCGGCGCCTGGGGCGAAAAGAGCGGCTTGACACCGGGTACCCAGGCGAAGGCCTTTCCCGGCCCGTGGGATACGCCCCCCTTGCAGGAGGGCGAACCGCACAGTCAAGCCATAGCCGAGGACGCAGCGCATTTCCTGATTCGCGAGGTCCACGAACATCCGCACGAGGTGACGATCTATGCGGCGGGACCGCTGACCAATATCGCGCTAGCGATTTCGATCGATCCCCATTTCGCCGTACTCACGCGGGGCATCGTCATCATGGGCGGTAGCCTGGATCCGCAAACCGACGACCCGGAATTCGCAACCAGCCCGCGCCATGAATTCAACTTCTGGTTCGATCCGGAAGCGGCACGGATCACGTTGCGTGCGCCTTGGCCGCGGATCGATCTGACGACCGTGGACGTCTCCATCAAAGCCATGTTCACGCAGGCGATGCTCGACGACATCGCCAAGTCCTCCAGCCTCGCAGCCCGCTACATCGCGGCCTGGTCCCAGGAACGTTATTATCTTTGGGACGAGCTAGCTGCCTGCGCCTGGCTGGATCCTGGGATCATCACGAAGCGCCGTGATCTGTACATGGACGTCGACGTGAGCCACGGACCGACCTATGGAGAGACCCTGACCTGGGATGCGGCGCTTAGACCGAAAGTCGATTTGCAGGTCGTCCATGCGCAAGTCGATTTGGATCTGGCGAAGTTCACGCACTTATTCGACGCACTGATGAAGGCGCCGGGCGCGCCTCGGGCTGGTGGACGAACCCCTTGAGGGCCGGTGCAGAAAGAATGCACTGCTGGCAAGCCTCGACGGCATCTGCGTCGAGGAGGCTGCCGGCCATCCCACGCAAGGTTTCCAGCACGAAGTCGGCGGGCATTCCCGCTCGATACGCGCGGTTCGATGTCATGGCATCGTAGACGTCTGCCACCGACACGATCCTCGCTTCCAGCAGAATGCGGTTCCCTGACAAACCGCGCGGGTAACCGCTCCCATCCAGCCGTTCGTGATGCTGATAAGCGATTTCGGCGATCGGCAATGGCGATTGGAGTTCTTGAAGAATACCGAACCCGATGACGCAGTGCGTCTTGATCAAGGCGTACTCCGGGTCGGACAAAGCCCCAGGCTTACCCAGTATCTCTGCCGGCACCGCCATCTTGCCGATGTCGTGCACGACGGCGGCCAGACGAAGAACCTCGAGTCGCTCTTCGGCCAGGCCGAGTTGCGTACCAATGGCGACGGCCAGACTCGCCACACGCTCTTGGTGTTGGACCGTGAACGGATCGCGATACCCTTGGGCGGCGGTAAGCGCCGCGATGCTTTGATTGATTGAAGTAGCCACGTGCGTCTCGATCTGCGGCAAGCATTCTGCTGTCTGGAAAGAGGTTGTCGGCTGGGCACGAACCCGCTTGATGCGGTTCGTGCCGCAATCGGGTGCGGTGAAACACCTTAGTCACGAGGGTTATTGTCATGTCGATCGGGCCGGCGACGGACAAACGCAGGGCTGCGGCGGTTGTGCCTAATTGAGCAGCTTGAACGCCACCGGCAGCGTCACCGTCGAGTCGATCGCACGGCCGTCGACTTCTCCGGGCAAGAAATCGATGGTTTCGTAGAATTTCAATACCGCCGCATCGAGCATCTCCGAGCCGGAGGAACTCGCGATCGCGGCGGCCAGCGCACACCCGGTCGACGAGATACGAACCGAGACTCTGACGATGCCCTCTTCACCGAGACGTTTGCTCTCGATCGGCCAGAAGTCCTCGAGAGAGCGATTCATCTGTTGGTAAACGGGTGCGCGCTTCCCAGAGGTTTTCTCCGCCGGCGCGGCGCAAGGCAATGTCCGATTGTGATACTCATCGGGCGACGGTTGGTGAACCCGCACGAGCTGATTGCGTTCCTCGATGTAGGCCCTTAGCAAGGCGTGCGCACGCTCGGCCCATTCCGGAGTGGGTACTTCACCATCGAGTGCCTTGTTCAGCGCACTCTCCGCGCTCAGGACCGCACTGCCGTGCGGCGTGTCCGCCGGCATGCCATTGCGAGACAAATACGCCGTCCACAAGTCGCGATTGTGCGAAAGAGCGGGATAGCTCTTCCAGTATTCATTCAAATTCTGCAACCGTTGCCGCTGCGCGATATCCTCATCCGGCTGGCCATTGCGGGAGAGGTCCCGCAGATAATCGCTCAATTTGCGACCGCGAATGTCGAGCCCGATCGCGGCGTCGTGGTTCTCGGCCTCTGCGATCAGCCGTTGCCAGGAATCCTGGGGTTGCACTGCAGGCGCTACATTGACTCGTGTTGCGCCGGCAACTTCCTTCCCGAAACCACGCTCGACGATTTCGGTGCCCTCAATGAGTTGCTGCAGCTCCCGATCCGCGTCGAGAATCGTCGGGTGACCCACCATCCGCAAGGTCAATCCGTACAGCAAGTCAGCGGATATCGTGCCAGCAGCTTTGCCTGGAACTTCCAAAATTCGGGTTACGGAAAAGATCTCAGGTGATTCGCGGATGATTTGACCATCATAGGGCGCCCGGCGGTCGTGCATGTTCGTGAACTGATTGCGCAATTCCAGCCTTGCGCCGGTCGCAGGCGCCTGTCGGCGCCACAAACCGATACCGGCGTCCATGCGGTCGTCTTTGAACCACCAGACGTCGGCGATCTCCAATGTGCCGCGCGCCCCGTCACGTGAGAACCCCATCGTGACGGTTAGCAAGCTGGCGTCGGTCAGTGCTACTGCCGAGGCCGGAACGGCCAGCGTGAATCGGGGAGATTTCAGGGTCCAGCCGGGCGACGCAGCGATTTTGATTCCGCTCAAGGAATCAGGCAGCAGGGTGCGGCGTCGTAGATAAGCCTGCCACTGCTTGAACGATCCGCGCAGTGAAACGCCAAACTGTCCCGTCAGCAGGCGGAGCCGCTTCTGGCTCTCCCGCAGAAAAGGCGATGGGACATAGCTGACGATTGCCGCGTAGCCATCGGGCGTGGGGAGAAGTTCGGCGACGACGTAGCAATCCAATATCGGCACCGCCCAGATGCGCTCCTGCCAGACCCTTCTGTAAGAATCGGTGAACAAGACATCGGACTTTGCGCCGCCCAAGGAGATGATTCGCACCTGGTCCGGTCCGATCGGGCGACGCAGATTGAGGGCTTTGAGCGCCAAATCCATGAAAGCCTGTGAATCGCCATAAAAGTCATCGTCCGCAGCCGAATTCGAACGAATCAAACGCAGTAAACTGACGCCAGCGGCGGTGGCAACACCAACCGACCCGTCTCCGGGCAGATCGATCTCGACGAGATCGGGTTTCATGGCGCCCCAGGCGCCGTCGTCTTGCTGCGTAATCAGGAAGGGGTTGAATCCATTCGGATCGGGATCGAACAGCAAGGAGTCGGAGCCAGGCCCCTGCGGAAACAGAGAATCCTGGTGTGTCTTCAAGAGCACCGACCTCGCCTCGTCATTGTTGCGGGCGATCAACGCTTGATACGCGTCGACGAAGGCTGCCCAGGCGAGCGGTAAGGGAAAGCTGCCCTGATCGTCGTAAGGTTCCGCGCCATGCAAATAAGGCAGGCTCGCGAGGATCCGCCGATTGAATTTCGCAACCTTCTCGCCCTCGACCAACGCACGCCCGATCGGCAGCGAAAAATTGAGATTCTCATTCGGCGACTTGCCGATCACGATCCCGATCACCTTGCCTGCCTCATCGAGCAAGGGGCCACCGCTGTTGCCGGGTGAGGCCGCAGCAGAGAAGCGTATCCATTTCCATAAGCCGTCCTGATCTTCTTCCGTTGCCGAGGTATACAAACCATCGCGTATCACGATCCCCTCGCCTAGCGCGTTACCTACCGCCAACACAGGGTCGTCGATGTGAGGCTCCGTGTTGACCGAAAATCCCGCAGGCGCGGGATCATGCAGCAAGGAGAAGACGACGTAATCCTCACGCAGCGAATAGCGCAGCACGCGATCGACGGCATACACGGTGTCGTCCGAGGCACGAAGTTGCGGAGCACCGTACTGACTGTCGATTGCGACATTGAATACGTGAGCGGCGGTTACGTAGGTATTGTGACCCAGGGCGAACGCCGTACCGACCGACTTATACGGGTCGTTCCGCTCGTGAAAAGGCAGCAATTGCAAAGGCAGCGGCTTCTCATATTTGGCGGTATCCGTTTCCGGCTTCTTCATGACGACTTCGAAGGTGTTGGCTCGAATTTCCTTCTGCATCTCCGGGGAGAGGGCCGCCTGCACGCGGGGGCATGCGCAGAGAAAAACAATCGATAGGACCCAGAACGCAGAATTGTTACGCACGAAAAATAATCCCCTCATGGCGTCGAGGCGCGGTCCGCAACGCACGCTGTCGATACCTCTGGCCTGGCAGGTTACCGAGTTATCGATGTTTTGGGTAACTGCGCTTTGGGTGGGTATCGGATTCGCGAGGGCAGATTTGCTTGTGTCAGGCCCCTGACAGAACACCTGGCCGCGACAGCGCAGACTCTCCCTCGACGACCAACCAAACACTTTCGAGGAGACAGCCATGAAAAATATGACCCACAACCCGAAGATCGGCTTCCGCATCGCCTTTGCCGCCGTCGCAGTCTGTGCCGCTCT
>Ga0116226_10000884_pt1 | contig 26177 bp, 16 predicted proteins | sample S1TSphfallax_FD_89692 | JGI IMG/M metagenome (GOLD analysis project Ga0116226, IMG submission 89692) | Host-associated microbial communities from peat moss isolated from Minnesota, USA - S1T2_Fa - Sphagnum fallax MG | ecosystem: Host-associated > Plants > Peat moss > Unclassified | place: USA... | reverse complement strand
GGCTGGCGCCGCCGAACAGCAGCCGCGATGTCAGCGCCGCGCAATCGGCCTGGTCGTGCAGAAAAGCCGTCACCGGAATCGCCGCGATGGCGCGGCGGGCGGCGTCGAACCGGTCGCGATCGAGGCCGGCGAAGAAGGCGGGCAGGCTCGTCTCGAGCGGCTCATCGAGCAATATGCCGGCATGATAGGCGTCGAGCCATCGCCCGGTCTCGGCGGTGCGCAGCGCCAGCGGCACGGTGCCGAACAGGCCGCCCTCATACAGCCGGTTCGGCAGCAGCCAGTCCGAAATCGGGCCGGGATCGAAGAAATTCATCGCCCAGAAGAAATGCGGCGCGTTGTAGAGCTCGGGCAGGTCACGGCTGCGGTCGTACGGCCCATCGAACGACAGGCCCGGCGAGCCGGCCACCACCGCGTCGAAATCCGGCACCACGTCGCGCGCGACGCGGCCGCGCATGGTCACTTCCACCTGGCCGGGCAGCGCGCGCACCAGGTCGGACAGCAAGCGCAGGCTGCGCTCGCAGCGGATCATTCCGTACCAGCCGATCCGCCAGGGCGGCCCCGGCGCGGGCCCGGCACCATCCGACAGGCGGTGCGCCGGCACGCCGCCGCATTCGGCGAGATCGGCGAGCAGCACCTTGTTCTCCACCAGTTCGATACGCGGCAGCGACCGATGCGTAGGCGCAAAATATTCCGCCACGAAGCGCGGCGAACTCACCATCAGCGCATCGCAACGCCGCAGCAGCCCGGCTTCCAGCCCGCGCAGCAGCCGTCCCACCACGCCGGGCGCCAGCATCAGGCGATGGATATCGAGGCATTCGTAAATCAGCGGTGCGTGGCTGCCGCTCAATTTGCGCGCGGTTGCCGCCAGAATCAGCGTTTCCAGTTGGCGCGCCACGATCACGTCGGCATCGGCCAGCACCGACTGCCAGCGCGGCATTTTCAACGCGGCGCGGCCGACCGCGACGGCCCGCTGCACCATGCGGCCATCGGCGGTGTAGCCCAGCACCACCGGCTGGTTCGCCTCCAGCGACGTCACCTTGCCGCGGCTGAAGCCCAGCAGCGCCACGCTGGCGCCGCCGTCGGTCAGCATCTGGATCCGCCGCGCGACCGCCGGATCGTTTATATCATGAACGAAATAGGCAATGCGCATGTGTCTGCGACCTCATCAGGAAGGGAGCCATGCGGGCACGGGTCTCCCAGTTAAACGTATCGCTGGACCCAACTGGCAAAAGTTATTTGCTTCTTTTTTTTAAAGAGTAAGCAGGTTCCTGTCCGTCAACATCACGGGCGGGTGGCATTCCATACGCGCACCGGCGCCGCTATCGGAACGGTGGGCTGCTTGCGCGGCATCATTGCGAACGCACGCGCGCGGATTCGGTTCAGCCGCGCCTGCACCGGCATGCGGAAATGGCGCAGCGCCGCCGGGCAGTGCCAGGCCTCGCGCAGCACTGCGGCCGGCGCGCGCCGCTTGATGGCATCGACCATCGCAATGAACGCCGCGCCATCGCGCACGCTGTCGTGATGCGCCTGCATGGCCGCGCGCGCGCGCGGCGGCAACGAGGCGCCGAAGCGGGCCAGAAACCGCGCATCGGCCGCCAGCATGGCGTTCGCCTCCGCGGCGCTGAGCACATGCGAAATCGAGCCGGGCGCCACCGTATAATTATACCACGCCGCGCGGATGCGGCCGTAGCGCGCGCCCTGCGCCAGCGCGGCGGCGACCAGCATGAAATCCTCGCCGACGCGCATCGCCGGGTCGTAGGCCAGCGCCGCATCGCGCAAAAATCCGGCGCGGAACATCGGCTTGAGATAACCATAACCGCCCGCGGACCCGAATAGGATATTACGAAAACAGAATTTTTCCAGGGTGACATGCTCCAGCGTGGAGTCGGTCGATTCGGCAATGAAAAGCCGCGGCGCGCCGCCGCTGCGCTGCACCCACATATTGTCGGCGACAATATCGAGGCGGTGCGCGCGGGCGCGGGCGATCAGCGCCGCGATGCGCCCCGGCAGCATGGTGTCATCGGCATCCAGCACCGCAATCCATGCGCCAGCGGCGGCGCCGATTGCGGCATTGCGGGCGGCCGACGGCCCCCCGTTGGCCGCGCACCGCACCAGCCGCACACGCGAATCCTTAACGGATTCGACAAGTTTGGCGGTGCCATCTGTAGACGCGTCATCCGCCACGACCACTTCGACGCTGACGCCGGTCTGTAGCAAAGCGGACGCTATGGCCGGCAAAATCGTGCGTTCCGCGTTCCATGCGGCAATAATGATGCTTGCATCTGGCATGCCAACCCCGTTATGCTGCGCTGCGGCAAAGCGACCCTATCGTAAGTGTTCAGTGGAGCGCAACATGGCAAACGCGCACCCTGCAACATGGCGTCAACACGATGCGGTCGGACGACAGGTTCATCACAGGGCTCACGTAAATGGCACGAGCGGCCAGCATAGATGTCTGTGTCTGCACGTATCGGCGGCCATCCCTGGCGGCAACATTGCAATCCATTGCTTCGCAGGTACTGCCAGCCGGGTTGGCAATGCGCGTTATTGTTGTGGACAATGACGATACGCCCAGCGCGCGCGACCTGGTCACGCGCACGTGCCAAGATCTGGGCCTGACGTTTCTTTATTTGCATGCGCCGGCGCGCAATATTTCGATCGCCCGCAACGCCTGCCTCGCGCACGCCGATGCGGCGCTGGTCGCCTTCATCGATGACGATGAAACGGCCGGCCCCGGCTGGCTCGCGGCGCTGATCGGCACACTGGACTCCGCCGGCGCCGATGTCGTGTTCGGGCCGGTGCAGGCGGTCTACGAACCCGCCTCGCCCGCGTGGCTGCGCCAGGCGGATCTGCATTCGACCCGGCCGGTGATCGGCGCCGGCGGCGTGATCCAGACCGGCTATACCTGCAACGTGCTGTTCCGCGGGCAAATCCTGCAAACCGCGAACGGGCCGCGTTTTGCCGAATCGCTCGGCCGCAGCGGTGGCGAGGATACGGTGTTTTTTCACGACCTTTACGAAGCCGGCGCCCGCATGGCGTTCAGCCCCTCGGCCATCGTGTTCGAGCCGGTACCGCCCGCGCGCTCGCGCATGGGGTGGCTGGTCAGGCGTGCTTTCCGTATGGGGCAGACCCATGCGTGGGTGTTGAACAAGCGGATCGAAGCGGGGCGCCTGGGGGCACGATTCGCAGCCATCATGGTCGCGGCCGCGAAATCCGTTTTCTGCCTGGGTGCCGCTATCGCGGGACTCGGTTCCGGCCGGGTCTGGCGGCGGCAATGCGTGCGCGCGGCGTTGCATGCAGGCGTCGTCGCGAAACTTTTTGGCCTGCGGGACGTCACACTTTATTGAGGTGTTGATCCAGATCATGTGTCTGCGGCGTAAGCCGTGTAAAACGGGTGCAGATTATAGTTCAAAGTTTCGTTACCTCTGTGTTATCTTCAGGCTGGGCAGGGTTTAAGGGGCAGGGCTGCGGTTGACACGTAGCACCCATGCTTCATAGTTAGGATTATCCATTAACGCTCAAGGCGTCTCAATAATGGGTGGCGCGGGCGGCATGGATACAAAAAAAGACATTTAGGGAGGGCACAAGCGATGAGGGGTACGCTTATGCCCAATGAATCCGCGACAGGTATTGCAACCGGGCTACGTCCCGGCATGCCGACATTTCGGTTTCCGCCGATTATCCCGACCCTGCGCCGCGTCGCCGCGATGCTGCAGGCGCCAGCGTTCGCCGCCGCCGATCTCGCCGCCGTGTGCGTCGCGGCGGCCGCGGGTAGTTGCGTGCATGGACCGTTCCTCGGGCCGGCGATGCTGTCGCCGCCCGAATCGATGGGCAGCCTGCTCGACTTCCTGGATCCAAAGCTGGGCGGCGGCGGCTTCGTCGTCGTGCTCATGATAATTTTGTCACATCTGGGCGCGCGTGGTCATTACGCACACGGTATCCCCCCGTGGACACGCACGGTCGATGTGATCTCGGCCGTGGCGCTCGCCGGCCTGTGCGATATTTTCCTGGTCTTTCCGCTGCACGACGCAACGCAATGGCACCTTGCCGGGCGTGCCGTGATGTGGCTTGGCATGGCGCCGGCGATCTTCGCCAGCCGCTGGGCCGCGCGCGCCGCGGTGGCCGGCCTCGGCGTGTGGGACATGCGCGTGGTGCTGTTCGGCACCGCGGAACAAACCGCCATGGCGGCCGACGCCATCAGCACCGAACGGCATCTCGGCCTGCGCGTGGTCGGCCGTTTCGAGCGCACCGAAGTGGGCGACCCCGGCATTGCGGATAATTGGCGCACGCTGATGAACAGCAAGGGCGGCAATTTCGTCGCCATGGTCGGGTCGCCGGAAAATGCGCCGTGCGAAGCGGCGGCCATGGTGGCGCTCGGCCGTGCCGGCATTCCGTTCGCGCTCATTCCGGCCACCGGCGGATTGCCGGTGATGCGCTGGCGGCCGCGCTATTTCTTCAGCCATGACGTGCTGATGCTGGTGCACCATGCCGGCCGCCCCGGCATGCTCTCCTGCGCCGTCAAGCGCGCGATCGACGTGACCGTGGCGCTGGTGCTGCTGGTGCTGCTGGCGCCGCTGATGCTGGCCATTGCGATGCTGGTGCGAAGGGACGGCGGGCCGGCCTTGTTCCACCACAAGCGCATCGGCGCCGGCGGGCGCTTTTTCCACTGCGCCAAATTCCGCAGCATGCGCGTCGACGCGGCCGCCGTGCTGGACGATCTGCTGGCGCGCGATCCGGATGCCGCGGCGGAATGGGCGGCGACGCAGAAATTGCGCAACGATCCGCGCGTCACCGGCATCGGACGGCTGCTGCGCCGCACCAGCCTGGACGAACTGCCGCAATTGCTGAATATCCTGCGCGGCGACATGAGCCTGGTCGGGCCGCGCCCGATCGTCGCTTCGGAAGCGCGCTTCTACGGCGAGCATATTTACGATTACTACACCGCCAAGCCCGGCGTGACCGGCCTGTGGCAAGTCAGCGGCCGCAGCGACACCAGCTACGCGCGCCGCGTGCAGTTGGACGTGTGGTACGCCCGCAACCGGTCGCTGTGGCATGATCTGCGGATCATCGCCAAAACCGTTCCGGTCGTGCTGCTGCGCAAGGGAGCGGTGTAATGCGCGCAAGCACGCCCGCGGAAATGCGGTCCGCCTGCGCGGCACCAAAAGAGCAAAGGTTTTTTGGTTCTTTTTTTCAAAAAAGAACAGACTTCCTTAAAGCCGTGCCTACAACGCACAGGATCGGAACCTAAGATCATGCCTGAGAAAGCGTCCTCCCTCGAGTGGATCCCCGATCTCGCCAACTTCCTGTCCCGGCGGTGGCGCCTGGTCGGCACCACGGCCGGTATCGTCCTGGCACTTGCGATCTTGTACATGTGCGTGGCAAGCCAGAAATATACCGCCACGACCACGCTGCTGATCGACACCCAGGCGGCCGCGTCGTTCCAGACCCAGACGCAATTGACCGACGCCGAATACGCCAACGGCATTGTCGAAAGCCAGGTCGAGGTGCTCGAATCCGATGGGCTGGCGCGCGCCGTGGTGCGCCGCCTGCACCTCGCGGGCGACCGCGAATTCCTGAAGAACGGCCATAGCATCATCGGCTCGGTGCTCGGCCCGATCATGGGCCTGTTCTCGTCCGGCGGCCCGGACAATGCCGCCGCGCGCGAAACGGCCGCCGCCGAACTGCTCAGCCGCATGATCAAGGTCAAGCGCAGCGGCCTCAGCTTCATCATCAACATGGACGTGAAAACGCTCGACCCGAACCTGTCGGCGAAGCTGGCCAATACGCTGGCGGAAGAATATGTCGAAATGGGCCTGGCGGCGAAAAGCGGCAACACCAAGCGCGCCAGCGACTGGTTGCAGGCGCGTATCAGCGGCCTGCACGACCAGGCGATCGCAGCCGACCGCGCGGCGCAATTGTTCAAGGCAAAAGCCCATATCATCGACACCGAAAAAGGCCTGATGAATGAGCGCCATCTCGGCGACCTGAACAGCCAGCTGGTGCTGGCCCGCTCGCGCACCGCGGACGCGAAGGCGAAATACGAGCGCGCCGCGGCCATCCTGAACAGCGGCGATGTCACCGGCAACGTCACCGACGCGCTGCAAAACCTGGTCGTCATCCATCTGCGCGAAGCCTATGTGGACGCCGCCAACCAGGCTGCCCAGTGGCGCGCGAAATACGGCCCGAACCATCAGGCGGTGATCCTGATGCAGAACCATATGCGCGATATCCAGGCGCAGCTCACCGGCGAATTGCGCCGCATCACCGCCGGCTACCAGAGCGACTATCAGGAGGCGCAGGCCAGCGAGCAGGACATCGCCAAGCAGTTGCAGGACCTCAGCGGCGACGCGTCGGCGATCAATGCCGACCTGGTGACGCTGCGCGCGCTGCAAAGCTCGGCCGACACTTACCGGAACCTGTATGAGAACTTCCTGCAACGCTACACGCAGGCGGTGCAGGACCAGTCCTTCCCGATTTCGGAAGCGCGCATCGTGACGGTGGCGATGCCGCCGCTGCGGCCGAGCTGGCCGAAACCGCTGATCGTGCTGGCCGCCGGCGCGGTGCTGGGGCTGGGCTTCGGGTTTGCGCTGGCGCTGGTGCTGGATTCGCTCGATCGCGGCCTGCGCACCGCGTCGCAGGTGCGCGCGGCCCTTGGGCTGAATTGCCTGGGGCTGCTGCCCGCCGTGCCGCAGCCGCGGGACCCGGCGCGGGTGACCGCGCGTGGCCTGTGGGCGACCGCTTCCGGCCGCCTGAAACAGGTGATGTCACGCCAGCCGGCCCCTGCGCCGGCGTTGCGTGCGGCGCCAACCATCGCCGCGCGCGATCCGTCGCTGCCGCGCAGCGTGGCGCAGGGCCCGGCCATCATGCGCCATGCCGCCAACATGCCGCTCTCGGCCTATGGCGAGGCGGTGCGCGGCCTGCGCATCCGCATGATCCAGCAGCGCGACGGCAAGCGGCCCGCCGCCGTGGTCGGCTGCGTGTCGATCCTGCCCGGCGAGGGCAAGAGCACGGTCGCCTCCAGCTTCGCGTTCTTCCTGGCCAAGGCCGGCTTCAAGACGCTGCTGCTGGACTGGGACATGCGCAAGCCCACCTTGTCGCAGGCGCTGACGCCGGGCGCGCCCGCCGGCTTCGCCGACGTCGCCCGCGGCCAGGTGCCGCTGTCGGAAGCCTTGTGGACGGATAAGCAGACCGGCCTGCATGTGCTGCCGCTCGGCTCCGGCGACGTGCAACTGGATCTGCTGGAAGACCCGTCCACCGTGCAACTGGTGAAGTCCTTGCGTGACAGGTACGACCACATCATCATCGACCTGCCGGCGATGGAAGCCGTGTCGGACGCGCAGATCGCCGCCCAACTGGTCGATGGCCTGCTGCTGATCGTCAAATGGGGCCGCACGCCGCAGGACCAGGTGCTGGAATGGCTGAATTCCGGCGGCATCGACGAGCGTAATATTCTCGGCGTGATCCTGAACCAGGTCGATCTGAAGATGCTGCCGAGCTATCCGGTGGATACCGGCACGTTCGGCGTGCGCCGGCGCGCGACCGTGGCCTGAGATGTCGGCGCGGGCGAAAAAGGAAGTCTTCTTTTTTGAAAAAAAGAAGCAAAAAACCTTTGCGCCTGCGCCTTCACCCCTTGGCGCGTACCCCGTCCAGCGTGCGCGGAACCCACCAGACAAAAGTGTGTTGGTTCTTTTTTTCAAAAAAGAACAGCGCCCTTCCTGTGTTTTTTCATGAGCGATTTCGCCCTCCGCCCTACCGACTCGGTCTATGTCGCCACCTCGGACACCGGCGCCGTGCCGCCGCCGATCCTGGTGTGGCTGATCACCGTCGTCAGCATCGCCGGCATATTCCTCACCAACACGCTCGGCTTCGTCGGTGCGCTCGCCTACGTGGCGCTGTGGCCGCTGCTCGCAGTCCGCTATAGCCGCGTCAGCCTCGCCGCCCTCACCGCCAGCCCGATCATCTGGATTTATCCGGCGTTCGTCGTTTCGTCGGCGCTGTGGTCCGAGGCGCGGCCCGAAAGCCTGCGCTACGGGCTCGAACATGTCGGAACGGTCGCCGGCGCCGTGCTGGCGGCCAGGCTGCAAAGCCCGCGCAGCCTGTTCTCCGCGCTGACCGTCTGCATGGTGCTGATGTCGGCCGGGTGCCTCGCGTTCGGCACCTATGCGGTGGACCCGCTGACCGGCGCCAGCGATTTCGTCGGCCTGTTCGGCTCGAAAAACCAGGTCGGGCTGATGGCCAGCCTGATGCTGCTCGCGTCGGTGGCGCTGCTGATGGACGGCCGCACCGGCTGGATCATGCGCGGCGTGTGCCTGGTCGCGATCGCGGCCGACGGGCCGCTGCTCTATCTCAGCAAGTCCGGCACGTCGCTCGTCACCACCGCATTCGCGCTGATGGTGCTGGTGGCGAACCTGATGGTATCGCGGATCGAAACCCGCATGCGCGCGCGGCTGCTGTTCTGCGCCGCGTTCACCGTGCTGCCGGCGGTGGCACTGGCCGGTGTCGCCGGCGACGCGGCACAGGATTTCATCGTCAACGTCATGGGCAAGGACACCACGCTCACCGGGCGCACCGTGCTGTGGGCGCATGCGATCAGCCTGATGCCGGACCACCCGCTGCTCGGCGTCGGCGCCGGCGCGTTCTGGCTGAAGGACACGGTGGAAGCGGAAGGATTATGGCACGCCTTCCATGTGCTGGCGCGCGCCGGGTTCCATTTTCACGATCTCTACATCGAATGCGCGATCGAACTCGGCCTGCTCGGCTGCGCGCTGCTGATCGCCGTCGTGCTCTCCACCTTCGGGCGCTGCCTGAGCTGGAGCTGGCGCCAGGGCACCGTGATGTCCTCGCTGGTGGTCAGCATCGTTGCCTGCATGATGGTGCGCAGTTTCGTCGAGGTCGACATGCTGGCACCGTTCCAGGTCGGCACCTTCCTGTTGTTCGCCTGCGCCGCCTACGGACTGCGCCCCCCGCCTTCTGACGGAGCATTTGCATGACCCCGGGCATGACGATTTCCACACATCCGGAGCTGGCGGTCATCGTTCCGGTGCTGAACGAAGCCGCCTATATCGAGGCGTGCCTCGCCTCGCTGCTGCCGCAGGCGCGCGACGCCGGCGCCATCGTCATGGTCATGGACGGCGGCAGCACGGACGGCACGCAGGCGATCGTGACCGCGTTGGCCGCAGCGCATCCGGAACTGAAGCTGTTGGCCAATCCGAAACGCATCCAGTCCGCGGCGGTGAACCTGGCGGCGCGCATCGCACCACCCAGCGTGCGGCTGCTGCTGCGCGCCGACGCGCACGCGTCCTACCCGCCCGATTTCATCCAGCTCTGCGTGGCCGCCAAGCACGCGCAATTGGCAACGTCCGTGGTGGTGCCGATGATCACCAAAGGCCTCGGCGGCATGCAGACCGCCATTGCCGCCGTGCAGAACAGCCGGCTCGGCAATGGCGGTTCGGCGCATCGCGTCGGCCGTGCCTCGGGCCTCGTCGATCACGGGCATCACGCCCTGTTCGACCGCGCCTTCTTCCTGCTCGCCGGCGGCTACGACGAGAATTTCACCCATAATGAGGACGCCGAACTGGACCGCCGCGCGACCATGCTCGGCGGCCGGATCTGGATGTGCAGCGAGGCGCCGATCACCTATTATCCGCGCCGCACGCTGGGCGCGCTGGCGAAACAATATGTCAAGCACGGCAGCGGCCGCATGCGCATGTTGCGGCTGCATCGCCTGTGGCCCCGCCCGCGCCAGCTTGCGGCCCCGGCGATTCTGCTGCTGACACTGGCGTCGTTGCTGTTGCTGCCGGTGAGCCCCTGGTTCGCGCTGTTCCCCGCCTGCTATGCTGGCGCGTGCGCGCTATGGGCCGTCAGCAGCGCATTGCGCGCGCGCAACGCCTGGCTGCTCGGCATCGCGCCGGCCGCCATGATCGTGCATTTCGCGTGGGCCATCGGTTTCATCCGCGAGGCATTCCGCGGCCGCACGCTGTTTGCCGTGCCCCGCCGCGCGGTCCCGGCCGTGGCGCGCTAGCCGGACATTCAAAGACGAAAAGACTTCTTTTTTGAAAAAAAGAAGCAAAAAACTCTTGCGCCGACGCCTTGGCCAACATCTTTTTTATGACAAGGAATTCTCGCTTGGAACGCACTGACCTCAATCGCAGGATGGTGTCGTCTTCGATGTGGGTGGGGGTTTCCCAGGCGGCGAACCAGATCGTCAGCTTCGTCATTTTCGTCGTCATCGCGCGCCTCGTCACGCCGGTCGAATTCGGCCTGGTCGCCCTCGCGGCATTGCTGATCGAACTGATGCAGATCGTCTCGACCGCCGGCATCGCCGACGCGGTCATCCAGCGCCCGGGCCTCGACGACCGCGACGCGGACACCGCGTTCTGGCTGAATATCGGCTTCGGCATCATCGTCGCCGCGCTGGCGATCGGGCTGGCAACGCCCGCCGGCGCGCTGTTCCGCATGGACGGGCTGGCGCGTGTCATCCGCATCCTGGCACTTACTTTCGTCATCGCGCCGATCGGCGCCATTCATGCCGCGCGGCTGGCGCGCGATTTCGGCTTTCGCGCGCTCGCCGTGCGCAACGTTATCGGCAACCTGGTGAGCGGCGTGGTCGGCGTGTGGATGGCGCTGGACGGCTATGGCGTGGACGCGCTGGTGGCGCAGCGCATCACCGCGGCGGCGGCGATTTCGCTGGTCGGCTTCATCAGCTACCGCTGGTGGCCGCGCGCGCGGTTCGACCTGAAGGCCGCGCGCGAACTGGCGGTGTTCGGCATTAAGATCACCGGCTCGCAAATCCTGCTCATGGTCAATGTGCGGTCGATCGAACTGATCGCCGGCTTCGTGCTGGGGGCGGCCGCCGTCGCCACCATCCGCGTCGCCAATCGCTGCATCGACATGCTGATGAACCTCACGATCATGCCGTTCCAGCAGGTCGCACTGCCGTACATGTCGCGTGCGCAACATGATCCGGCGGCCCGCCGCGCCGCCTATGCGAGCCTCAGCCGGTTTTCCGCGCTGCTGATCTACCCCGCCTTCGCCGGCGCGTTCGCGCTCGCCCCGGTGCTGGTGCCGGCGATGTTCGGCCGCCAATGGACCGAGGCGGGCGTGGTGATGCAGATCGTCTGTTTCGCTGCCATTCCGTTACACTTCAACGTGCTGTTGCCGGCCACCCTGAGCGCGTCCGGCCATCCCGGCCAGGTGCTCGGCTGGTCCGCGGCGCAACTGGCGCTCGGCATCACCGCCGCGATCATCGGCGCGCATTACGGGCCGGAAGGCCTCGTCGCCGCCAACCAGGTGCGCGCCTATCTGCTGCTGCCGCTGGGGTTCATCATGATGCGGCGCAAAACCGGCATCGGGCTGGACGACGTGCTCGGCAGCGTCGCGCGTCCGCTCGGCGCCGCGCTGGTGATGGCGGCAATCGTCATGCTGGTGCAGGCGAGTCTGACGCCGATCTTGCCGGTATGGGCGGTGCTCGCCAGCAGCATCGCCGCGGGTGCAGCCAGCTATGCGGCGCTGATCTTGTTGCTGATGGGCAATATGTTGCCGGAGGCCGCGGAATTGATGCCTGCGAAAATAAGGAAGGTCTTCTTTTTTGAAAAAAAGAAACAAAAAACTTTTGCTCCTGCGCCCTGATGACCTGACGGTACTCGCGGAAGCTTGCACGGCTGCAAACAGACAAAAGTTTTTTGCTTCTTTTTTTCAAAAAAGAAGACCTTCCTTTTTTAGGCGCGCGCATCATGCCAATCCTGACCTTCATCATCCCGGTCCGGCACCCGCAGAACGCGCGCGACTGGTCGCTGCAGATCAAGAACCTCAAGGAAACCGCTGCCTCCATCGCCAACCAGACGCATCCCGACTGGCGCGCCATCGTGGTCGCCAACGACATCGCTGAAATCCCCGACCTTCCCGCGAACTTCTCGGTCGAACGCGTCACCTTTCCGCCAAACCCGCAGCATGAACGCGCCGGTGTCGACCTCGAGCAATTCTACGACATGTTCCGGATCGACAAAGGCCGCCGCGTGCTCGCCGCCCTGCTGCGCGCCCGCCACTCGAAATTCATCATGATCGTGGACGATGACGATTTCGTCAGCCGCCGCCTGACCGAATTCGCCGCCGCCCACCAGGACGCCAATGGCTGGAACATCACCGAAGGTTTTGTCTGGGGCGATGGCGGCACTTTGCTGTATCGCCACCAGGATTTCTCCGCCTTCTGCGGCACATCGCACATCGTCCGCACCGACCTGTACGAAATTCCCGCCACGTTCGAGGACGCCTCCCCCGACTACATCAAGAAGATGCTCGGCAGCCATCGCTTCATCGCACCCTATCTCGAGGAACACGGCACGCCGCTGCAACGATTGCCGTTCCCCGGCGCCATCTATCGCACCGGCCACGCCGGCGCGCACAGCAGCTCGGGCCAGATTTTGCCGACTTTCATTTTCAACCGGCAGAACCTGCGCAAGCCGCACGCCGTCCCGATTCATCTCGCCCGCCTGCGTCTATTAACCAAAGCGCGACGAGAGGAATTTTTTGGATCGTCTGCGCCAAATTAGAAAAGCGGCCGCAAGAAATCCTTTTCGATCACTTTCACGCGAAATTCACGGGCGCCGTCTAATCACGTCGAGATCGGATTGCTAGGCTCCATTCTCAGAGAATGGATCAGAGGCACCGATGATGTCGCGCAATGAAATACGGTCATTGACCGGCATCCGCGGCTTAGCCGCGTGCCTCGTCATGCTTTACCATGTCGGCTCGGCGCAATATGGCGGCTCCCTCGGCGCCAACGGCTACCTGGCGGTCGATCTGTTTTTCATCCTCAGCGGCTTTGTCATGGCGCTGACCTACGCACGCAACTTTGAAACCGCGCCGCTCGCGCCGGCGCTCGGCAATTTCCTGCTGAAGCGTGTCGCGCGCATCTATCCGCTGTATATTTTCATGACCGTGTTCATGGCGCTGCTCGACTTTGCCGGCAGAGCCGAGCCCGCCCACGAATTTCCGTATCACGTCGTCATGGCGAACGGGGTGATGATGCAAGCCTGGGCGATCGGCCAAAGCCTGGACACCGTGAGCTGGTCGATCAGCACGGAATACGCTGCATATCTCCTGTTTCCACTCCTGGTCATGCTGCCCTTGCGCGGCAAGGCGTCCGTCCAGATCCTGGTCGCCGCCCTGTGTGTGGCGCTGGTCGGCATGATTTCGCTGCTGCCGACCGAGGCTTTGCACACCAGCATCTATGGCGGGCTGAAGCGCCATGGGCCGCTGGATGTTTCGGATGGCGGAACGCCGTGGCCGCTGCTCCGCTGCCTGGCCGAATTCCTGCTCGGCATGCTGGTGTGGCGCGCCACCCGGTCCGCGTGGGTGCGCCGCGCCGCAACCGGCACGGTGACGACGGCCGCGGTTGTCATCACGTTCGCGTTATGGTGCGTCCGCGGCACCGACGTGGCACTGGTGATCGCGTTCGCCGTCATGGTCAGCCTGCTCGCGTTCGATCGTGGCGTGGCGGCCCGCGCGCTCGGGTCGGACATTCCGCACGCGCTCGGCGAATGGTCTTATGCGATATACCTCATCCATCCCGCCGTGATGGTCATGCTGGTTCCGATGTCGAACCGGCTTACCGCGCTGCATGTGCCGCATGCCTGGTCGGTGTCGGTCTGCCTGGCGCTGCCGGCCACCGTGGCGATTTCCTGGTTCGCGCATCATACGCTGGAGAAACCCGCGCGCGCCTGGATCACCCAGGTTTTCGCCCGCCCCGCGCTCACCTAGCGCAGGAGCAAAAGGTCTTGCTGCTTTTTTGCGGGAAAGGCCAAGAAAGGCGTTCTTTTTTGAAAAAAAGAACCAAAAAACTTTTGCCCTTTGGCACACGCGGCCAACCTGCAATTTTGTCGCGGATGCCAGGGAGCAAACGTTTTTTGCTTCTTTTTTTCAAAAAAGAACTGCTTCCTTTTCTTCCTGACGCCACCGCAGCCGCCCCAGCCACCGCCCAACCGGCCGCTCGAACCCAGCCCAACTGACCAGCGCCGCCGCCATGCTCGCCATCACGATCACCACGCCGGCGATCACCGGGTGCTTGCCCAGCGCCTTATGCACGACATCGATCACAATGCCGTGCAGCAGATAGAGCGAATAGGACGCGTCGCCGATCCGCTCGGCCCATGGCAGCGCCGGCCAGCGCCCGCCGCGCTCGATCGCCACGGCACCCGCCACCATCGCGAACGCCGGCAATCCCCACACCAGCAAACGCGGATTTTGCATCGGCATCAGCACGCCAAAGACGATAAAGCCCGTGATGCCGGCAGCGAGCAGGGCCAACCCCGGCCAAAAGCCGCGCACCGCGCCGGCCCTGGAAAGCGCCAGCCCGGCGACGAATTCGAGCAGTAACGGCGTGGTCCAGATCGCCAGCACCGCATCATGCGGCCGCAGGATCTGCCCCACCACCACCAGCACCAACAGGCTCGCCGCGGACACCAGCACCGCGCGGCCAGCCAGCAACCCGGCCGCGAATATCACGTAGAACAGCATTTCGTCGTTCAACGTCCAGCCGCTGACCAGCAACGGCCAGACATGCCCGGTTGGATCGACATACGGAATGAAGACCAGGGACCGCGCGAGGTCCGCCGCGTCGAAGCGAAAATTCTGGAACAGGCCGGGGATCAGCGCGCCGCCGCACATCGCCAGCGTCACCAGCCAATATAGCGGCACGATGCGGATGGCGCGTTTCACCAGAAATCCGCCTGGGCTTTCGCGCCGGTCGATCGAGCCCATGATGAAGCCCGAGATGACGAAGAAAATGTCGACGCCGGCGGCGCCGACGGTAAATCCCGCCGTCGAGAGGTGAAACGCCACCACGCTCAACGCGGCAATTGCCCGCAATACCTGGATCGACCGAAACCGCAGCATGATGCGCACCTCGTTGAGTGTGCGACGCTCCTCCGGCTAATTTCGTGCCACGTTCAACGCGCGGCTAAGGAACGGCAGGCGTTCTTTTTTGAAAAAAAGAACCAAAAACTTCGTCTGTTTGGCGCCGCGCAAGGTAACGCAAGTGCCCGCCCGGTTGTCACAGCACCCGGTTGTCACAGCACAGGCGCAAAAGTGTTTTGCTTCTTTTTTTCAAAAAAAGAAGTGCTTCTTCTGCGATAGGTTTTCTGTTGTCGCCCGCGCCCTCGACACGTATGTGATCATGCATGGGCGCGATAGGCAACACCCGGGTCGGTCGCGCGGCCGTTGCACTGGCCGCGCTCACGCTGCTGGTCGGCGGCGTGGCGAAGAATGCGGTCAATACAGGCGCCGACGCGGTCGGCGATGCGCCCGAAACCGCGGATTTCATCCAGCCCGGCTTCCAGGCGGATTTCAAGCAGGTCCCGGAATTTCCCCATATGCGCACCGGGCGCTTTGCCATCCGGCCGCTGAGCGACCCGGCGTTTCATTGGTCGCCCGCCTACGCGCACGCCAAACCGGCGCGCGGCCTGCCGCCTTACGTCAAGCCCGGCCTGCCGTTTCCGGCATTCTCCTCGTTGCATGACGAGCTCGAAGTCTATCCGAACGCAGATGCGATGAGCGCCGCGCATTACGCGCCGTTCTCGATCGCCGATGGCGCGCTGCGCATCACGGTCGAAAAGCTGCCGGACGCGATGCGCCCGCTGGTGCCGGACGAGTATCCGGCCGAATATGTCTCCGGCGCGATGAACACCTATCCGTTCAGCCAGACCTACGGGTATTTCGAAATCACCGCCCGCATTCCGCATGGCCGCGCGCTGTGGCCGGCGTTCTGGCTGCTGCCGACCGATCTGGACTGGCCGCCCGAAATCGACGTGATGGAAGTGTTGGGCCAGGACACGACAAAGCTCTACACCACCATTCATTCCAAGAAGCTCAATCCGGGCGACGGCAAATATCTCGGTTTCGCGACCAGGGGCGTCGATCTGTCGGCCGCGTTCCACCGCTACGCGGTTGATTGGGGGCCGGAGAAAATCCGCTTCTATCTCGACCGCAAGCTGGTCTTCACCGAGCCGACACCGCCGGACATGCACCAGCCCTTCTACATGCTGGTCAATCTCGGCGTCGGCGCGCCGCATAGCTGGCCCGGCGCACCGGACGGTGCGACGCATTTCCCTGCCTATTTCGACATTTCGCATATTTCAGCCTGGCAACGCCGTGCGTATGCGGCCGCCGTCGGCGTCTATCCGCCCGCAACACCGTAGGCGGCCGTGCTGCGCGTGCGAAGGAGATAGTTGCGAGTACAACCGGTTCGTGCTAGCACTCGCGTAAATTAAACCTGTGGTTCTTTCACGCTCCCGTGAGCGCTGGAGTTTTCATACCATGCTCGACACGCTTTCGCCGATCGGCACCGACCTCGACATCCCGGAGACGCTGGCTGAGGACAAGCCGTATTTCTCCGCGAGCGACCTCCAGCACGACATGGGCGCCGCCCGCGCCTATTACGACGAGCATGGCTATGTCGTCGTCCGCGGCCTGATCTCGCCCGATCTGTGCGACCATGTGCGCGCCGTGTTCGATGCCGGCGTGCGGCATACGCCCATTCCGGTGCTGCGCCAGAAGAACATGCGCTATGAGCGCAATGAGATGGACAGCGACGGCTTCCTGAAAAATCCGATGTTCAACATCCAGGATCTCGGCTCCCGCGCGCTGGACGGGTTCCGCCGCGCCGTGCTCGACATCATTGCGCATAAATCCACCCAGTCGGTCACCGCCGGGCTGCTGGGCAGCGAGCGCACCAAAGTCATCCAGAGCATGTTCTTCGAAGCGCCGGCCGGCACCTGGGCGCATCAGGACAGTTATTATCAGGACAGCGCCGCCGGCCTCGGCGGCGCCACCGCCGGCTGGTATGCGCTGGAGGATATCGATGCGGGCGCGGGACGTTTCTATGTGTGCCCCGGCAGCCACAAGGGCATGGCCCCGGTGCTCAATGCGGGCACCAATAATTTCGCCACCGGCCACGCGACCTACCAGCAGGCCATTGCCGACACGGTGCGCGCCAACGGCCTCAAGCTCGTCGCCCCCTATCTCGCGAAAGGGGATGCTCTGTTCTGGAGTTCGCTGACCGTGCATGGCAGCCTGCCCGCCGGCCGCCCGGGCGTGTCCCGCGCCTCGCTCACCGCGCATTACCTGCGCGAGCAGGACGACATGCTGCAATTCCACACGCGCATCCGCCCGCAGAAAACCATGACCTATAACGGCATGACCATCGGCCTGCTGCACGATCAGGATGTGCTGCTGAACCGCGTGGTGCGGGACATCGCGTTTCACTTCCCCAACGCCTACATGGCCGCCCGGAAGCTCGCGCTGAAAGCCGTGCTGGCCAAGCGCTCCCTCCAGGACTCGCTCGCCGCGCGCCCCGCCACCGTAACGCCGTAACCCGGACGTCATCCAGGTCTCGCGCTTGTCCGTCCACACGCAGCCGACCGATGATGCCGGCGGCCCATACGACGCCGTCATCATCGGCAGCGGCGCCGGCGGCAGCACGCTGGCCTGCCAGCTCACCCTCCATGGCCTCAACGTTCTGCTCGTGGAACGCGGCGCCCGCATGACACCGCGCGCGCCGCCAAACCCGGTCGGCCGTTTTCTCTACCACGAAGTAACGGATCCGGCACAACCGCTGGCCTATGTCGGCGGCCAGACCAAATTTTACGGTGCGGCTCTGTATCGATTTCGTGAAAGCGATTTCGAGGCAACGGTGCATGAAAACGGCGTCTCCCCCGCCTGGCCGATCCGCTATCGCGATCTCGAACCGTATTACGCGCGCGCGGAACATCTCTACCGTGTCCATGGCGCGCCGGACGGCGACCCGTCCGAGCCGCCGCGCAGCAACCCCTACCCGTATCCGCCTTTGCCGCAGGACGGCCTGATCGCACGCTTCGCGCAGCGCCTGCGCCGCTCCGGCACACGCACCGCATCCATCCCCCGCGCGCTCGATTACCGCGCCGGCGGCGCGTGCGTCATGTGCCCCACCTGCGACGCGCATTATTGCCAATTGGATGCGAAGATGGACGCCGAAACGGCGGCCCTCGCGCAGGCCATGTCCACCGGCAAATTGCACCTGCGCACCGGCATGGAATGTCTGCGCGTGTTGACCGACGGCGCTGGGGACGCCGTGCGCGGCGTGGAACTGCGCGGCCCGGACGGGGACGAGATCATCGAATGCAGGATCGTGGCAGTCAGTGCCGGACTGCCCGGCTCGGCACTGCTGCTCCGCCGGTCCCGCAACGAACATCACCCGGAGGGACTCGGAAATCATTCCGGCGCATTAGGGAAATATCTCGCCGGGCACGCCACCGGCATGGTGTTCCCGTTCGTCAGCCTGCGGCAGGTGCCGCCGACGCACACCAAGGATTTCGCCATTAACGAATATTATCATGGCGCACCGGACTGGCCGCATCCGCTCGGCGTCATCCAAACCGGCGGGCAGACGCCGTTCTGGGAAGTGGCTTCGCGCCTGCAGCGGCCGCTGGCAAAAATCATCGGCATGCACAGCATCATCTGCTTCTACATGGCGGAGGCGCTGCCCACGCCGCAGAGCGGCCTGGTGTTCGAGGGCGATACGGTCAAGGACCGCGTGCTGCCCACCTACAACATGGCAAGCTTCGCCAAACTGCGCACGCTTACCACGAAATTGTTCCGCCGCGCCGGCTATCTCAGCCTGGCGCGCCGCAAGGCGCCGTATCTGTGGCACGAAACCGGCACGGCACGGATGGGCGACGATCCGGCCACGTCCGTCGTGGACGCGAATTGCCAGGTGCACGGTATAGCGGGACTCTACGTCATGGACGCGTCCGTGCTGCCCAGCGCGGGCGCGGTGAATACGGGCCTGACCATCATGGCGCTCGCGTTGCGTGCCGGGGACCACATCGCAAAAAGTAGGGCTGGGTCGGGCGAAGCCGCCCAGTCCAGACCCCCCGGAGCACCTGTGCTGATGGCAACATAGAGTCTGAAATACCAGCCGATACGGTGATCCCAGCGCAGGAGCAAAAGTTTTTTGCTTCTTTTTTTCAAAAAAGAAGGCCTTCCTTTTCATGCGATTAATTCATTACCAAGGCGCCGTCCCCAATTTCGGCGACGACCTCAACGCCGCGCTATGGCCTGCCCTCGCCCCCGACCTGCTCGACCGCGATCCCGCCGACGGTTTCGTTGGCATCGGCACCATCATCGGCATGCGCTGCGATCCCGCCGCACGGCTGCATGTGTTTTCCAGCGGCGCCGGCAACGATCCGGTCGATAACTGGCGCGGCCGCGACGTCACCTATTGGTGTGTGCGCGGCCCCCTCACCTGCGCGCTGCTGGGCCTGCCGCCGGAGACTGCCATCACCGACGGCGCGATCGTAACGCCCCTGGCGCCCGGCTTTCCGCCGCGCGCCACGCCGGGCAACGAAATCCTGATCATTCCACATTTCCAAACGCTGGATTTTCCCGGCTGGGATCAGGTTTCAGCGCAAACCGGCTTCACCTTGCTCGACCCGCGGGCCGATCCCCACGCCGTCATCGCGCGCATCGCGCAAGCGCGCCTGGTGCTGACGGAATCGCTGCACGGCGCCATTCTGGCCGACACCTATGGCATTCCCTGGCGCGTGTTCGGCACCTCAGGCAATTTTGGCTCGACCAAGTTTCTCGACTGGTGCCAGTCGCTCGAAATCCCGTTCACGCTGACCTACGTGCCACCGCCGAGCGCCGCGCACATCCTCGAGCACGGCCGCGGCCCCTGCGTCTGGGGCCAGACGGTCCAACTCAAGGTTGAAGACGCCACCGCCGCTTTTCACAATCGTGTCACGCCGGCCAGCCCGCCAGGCCTGCGGGCCCGGCTGAAGTCGCAAATCCGCCGGCACAAAATCCTGCAGCCCTTGCTGGGCTACCGCCCGTCCCGCACCGCCGCTTCCTTGGCCGCGCTGGCCAAAGAGCCCGTCCAGCTCAGCAAAGAGTCCGTCCGTGAGCGCTTGCAGCAACGCCTCATGGCGCGTCTGGACGATCTGCGCGCGCGCCGGCGCGCGTAAAAAGCGGGAAGCAGAAAGATTTAACCACGACGTGCAGGGAGATCACAAAGGGGCAGGCACGAAGAGGAAATGATACCGATACACAATAAAATTTTCTCCTGCGTGCCTGCCCCTTGGTGATCATCGTGTTCCTTGTGGTTAAATCATGCCTGCGCTCGCTCCGCTCGCTACGATCCTTGGCCGGTATCGCATCACATTGATTGATACGTGATCATCGTCCCGCCATGCCCATCGCTGGCAGCCGCAAAACCGGCATTCGCAAAAGCGCCCGCCAGATCGATAGACGCCGCATGAACGCCGTCGCTGATCGAAAGCACCGACGTCGCGGCGGCATACGTCACATGGCACCGGCCGAACGCAACATTGGTCAGGTCGATCGCATCGGCCGGCGTGAACCCCTTGATTGTATCGCCATTCAGCCCGGCGGCCGTATCGCGAAACACATCGCTGCCGCCGGCAAACCCCACCAGCGTATCGTGCCCCGCACCGGTCAAGGTCTGAAACGATGCGCCCGCGATCAGCGTATCGCCGGCCGCCGCGCCGACCGCCGCGATGAAGGGTTGCGCATCCAGCGCCAATGTCCCTGCCTGGTCGAACTTCACCGTCAGCACATCGCCGGCGCCGGACCCGCCGGTGGCGTTGTTCAGCGTCACGCTCCCGCCTGTGGTAATTTCAAAGACGCTGCCGGCGCCCATGCCCGACACCGCGGCGCCCGCATTGGCTGCCGTTGCATATACGTGCTCATCGGGTCCGCCGGACCTGACGCTCTGCGACGCATTCCCCAGAATTATCGTATCGCCGCCGCGCGCACCGCCGATAATGTCCAGGCCCGGCATCGTCCCCGCCTGCAGCGTCACCGCGCCGGCGGAAGGCGTCAGCCACACGGTGCCAAAATTCGTGATATTGCCGCCGAGCGTCGCGCGCCCGCCGGACGTCACCACCAGTTCGCTCCCCGGCCCGCCGCCGTCGAGCACGGCGCCAAGCTGATCAACGTTCGCAGTGACAATATCGTCGCCGCCGCCATGCACGGTCTGTCCCAGCCCGCCCAGCGTCACCAGGTCACGCCCCGGCCCCAAATTCAGCGTATCGTGATTCGATCCGGCATTGATCACGATGCCGCCGGGGCTCGCGCCGCCGCCTGCCGGCAGCACGTCCAGCGTCATGTTCACGTAGTTACGCAGCGTGATCGTCTGCGTATCCGCCGCATCCCCTTCCTGCGCCGTCACCTGTTGCACATTCAGCAGATCCCGTGGCGCCGCCAGATTGAAAGTGCCGCCGCCCTGCAACAGCAGCGTGTTGGTTCCACCGCCGCCATTGATATAGTCGCCTGCACTCAACTCGCCCGGTCCGGCAACAATGCTGTCATCGTCCGCGCCACCCAGCACATTATCCGCACCGGCGCTCAACACATATAACGGCGCGATCGTCCCGGTCACCGACAGCGTCCGCGCGGCAAGCGCGCCCGCATAGCCGCTGTCATTGCTGCCGGTCGCATTCAGAATGATCGTTTCGTTGAACGCACCAGAAACCGTGCCATGCAGCGTAATCGAAGGCGCATCGTCCGCCGCACCGGCGCTGAGCATGCTGAACGGCCCGAAGCCGCTATTGGTGAAATCCGCGCTCCCGTGCACCGTAAAGCCGCCCGACAGCAGATCCGCCGGCCCCGCGGCGCCGTTCTGCACCGCAAGATCAATCGAAGCGCTGCTTCCCGGTGCGATCGTGCCCAGATCGACCGCGGTAACGCTGCCGGCCGACGACACGCTGCCCGCACCGCCGATCTGGCTCACCGCCGCCACCGCGTAATTATTCACGGTGCCGGTCAATGTAATCGTCGCCGGCGCCAGGGCGGTCGTTCCGGTTGTGCCATCCAGGCTGCTGAACGCCAGCGTGCCGGCCCCGCTTGCGGCACCAGCCGCGTTGGTTGCCAGCGTCACATCGAACGTCGCACTCGCGTCGGCCGCCAAGCCGCGATCGAGCGCGCCGGCCACGGAAAATGGCGAGGACACGGTTCCGAAACCGCCCAGCAGCGTATCGCCCTGCGCCCCTGCCGCAACATTCGTCACCGTCAGCGTGCGCGTCGCATGATCGCCGACATGCACGGTGCCGAAATCCAGCGCCGTCGCGCTCAGATACGGCGTGGCCGCGGCACTGCCATGCGTGCTCGAAACATTGGCGGCGTTGCCGCCTGCATAGGCATAGGCACGCACATAATCGATCTGCATGGTCGCCGTGGACCCAGGCGTGGCCGGGCCAGGCCAACTGCCCGCGCCGCCCACGGCCAGATTGGCGATCATATACATGGGCGTATGCATATCCGCCGGCGTCGCGCAGGTGGCGATTTCCTGCCCGTCGAAATACCAGGTAATCGTCGTCGGCGTCCAATTCACGCCGTAAGTGTGGAACCCCTGATACGTGTCGCCGACATCGATCGCCGAGCCGATGGTGCTATTGAAGCCGCCAACATTGGTATGCGCCGTCACATAATCGATGCCGGGCTTGGCGCCGATCTGTTCCGTCACATCCAGTTCCGGCGGCCAGCTATTATTCTCCGGCAGCAACCAGAACGCCGGCCAGAACCCCGCCCCCGCCGGCATTTCCGCCCGCATTTCAAAATACCCATAAAGCTGCGAGAATGATTTATAGGTCGTGATCACGCCGGACGTATAAGGCAGCCCCAGCGGGTTGGATGCAGGATTGGTCGGCGCCGCGGTAATATCCAGCACACCATCATTGATGGCAAACGGGTTCACCCCCACCGAGCTGTCGGAATAATATTCCGCCTCATGGTTGGATGCCAGCGTGCGCTCGCCGTGCGACATCGCCGTCATCCAGGTGGTGCCAACGCCGTTGGCCGACGCGCTGAAGCTGTTGAACTCGTCGTCGAACGACAAGGTCAAGCCGGCGGTGTTCAGCGGCAGGTAGAAATCGGTGCTGACGAAATTGCCGATGCTCTCGTTACGGAAGGTCAGGCTCTGCCCGTCGCCCATATTCAGCACCACGTCGGCGCCGACCTGCGTCATGGCGCCCTGCACCGCGGCAAAGCTGGTCAAGCCCTGGCATCCCACCAGGCTCACATGGTCGGTGCCGTTCTTGAAATTATAGATGACATCGTTGCCGCTGTCCTGCGGATCGATGATCGTATCGGGCCCGCTGCCATCGACAAAAATATCATCGCCGCCGCCGCCGGACATGGTGGCCGTGCCCGCTTGCGCGATCATCAGGTTGTCCTGCGCATTGCCGCGCCCCACCTGCACGCTGCCGGTCAAGATCAGGTTCTGCACGCCGGGCGCCAGCGTATAGTCGGAATTCCACGCATCATCGATCACGGTGTCGATGCCTGGTTGAGGCGGCAGAACCACCTGGTCCGTGGCGGTGTATATGTAGAACCCGTCATTCAGCGTGTCGCCATACAGAATATGGCCGCCACCGGGCGCCGAGGTGGTTTTGCCCGGCGCCGCAGCGTAGAACGCGTGCACGAAAGCGGTGTTGAGGGTGACGCCACGCGCGTTGATATAATTCGGCGGTGTGCTCAATGGTCGCTCCCAGTTTCTGAGACTGGGGCCATAATTGTGGCTAATGGTGAAGGGCTTGCTAACGGCCCGAACAAGAAGAAACACTGTTCTTTTTTGAAAAAAGAACCAAAATATTTTTGCCCCTTGGCATACGGGGCCCACGTCGAAATCCGCCGCGTCAGCCAAGGCGCAAAGGTTTTTTGCTTCTTTTTTCAAAAAAGAAGACCTGCCTTGCCTGAAGCTCCGGCAAAGGCCAAAAAAACACCCCGAACGCACAGGGCAACCGGCATGGAAATAACGCGCACAACCACCGGCGCCCAACAGCTCGACGCCGCCATCGCCCAAGCCGCCGCCGCCCTGCGCCACCGCCAGCACCCGGACGGCCACTGGCGCTTCGAACTGGAAACCGACGCCGCAATCCCCGCCGAATATATCCTGCTCGAACACTATCTGGATCGTATCAGTCCAGCCCTGCAATCCCGCATCGCCGTCTACCTGCGCGGCCTCCAGGCGGCGCACGGCGGCTGGCCGCTGTTCCACGGCGGCGCCTTCGACCTCTCCGCCTCCGTAAAGGCCTATTTCGCGCTCAAAGCCGCCGGCGACAGCGCGGACGCGCCGCACATGCAACGCGCCCGCGCCGCCATCCTCGCCCATGGCGGCGCCGAGCGCGCGAACGTCTTCACCCGCATTCAACTGGCGCTGTTCGGGCAACTTCCCTGGCGCGCCATCCCCACCATGCCGGTGGAACTCCTGCTGGCACCGAAATGGTTTTTCTTCCATCTGTCGAAAGTCAGCTACTGGAGCCGCATCGTCCTGGTGCCGTTACTCGTGCTCCTTGCCCACCGCCCGCGCGCCCGCAATCCGCACAAAATCCATGTCCGCGAACTCTTCACCCGCCCCCCACACGCCATCCGCGACTACATAGGCGGCCCCTATCGCTCCAGCTGGGGCCGCGCGTTCAAGATTCTCGATAGTATCCTGAAACGAACGGCGCCGGTCACGCCGCGCATCCTGCGCCGCCACGCCATCAACCGCGCCGTCGATTTCGTCACGGTTCGGCGCAACGGCACCGATGGTCCCGGCGCCATCTACCCGGCCATGGCCTACAGCGTCATGATGTTCGACGTGCTGGGCTACCCGAAGGGCCACCCGCATCTCGAAGGCGCCTGGCTCAGCGTGCGCCGCCTGATCGTGGATGACGGCACGCGTGCCTACTGCCAGCCCTGCCACTCCCCGGTGTGGGACACGGCGCTGGCCGGCCACGCGCTCGCCGAGGCCGCTTACGGCACCGACATCCCGCCGGCCCGCCTCCACGCCGCCTGCGCCTGGCTCGCCGGCCGCCAAATCCTCGACGTCACCGGCGACTGGTCCGTCCGCCGTCCGCATCTGCGCCCCGGCGGCTGGGCCTTTCAATACAACAACCCGCACTACCCCGACGTGGACGACACCGCCGCCGTCGCCATGCTGCTCCACCGCACCGCGGGCGCCGAATACGCCGCCGCCATATCGCGCGCCCGCGACTGGATCATCGGCATGCAAAGCAGCAATGGCGGCTGGGGCGCCTACGACCCGGAAAACACCCATGAGTTTCTCAATCACATTCCGTTCGCCGACCACGGCGCGCTGCTGGATCCGCCTACCGCAGACGTCACCGCCCGCTGCGTCAGCTTCCTCGCCCAAACCGGTCTGCCCGCCCACGCTCCCGTCCTGCACAACGCGCTCGCGTTCCTGCGCCGCACCCAGGAACCGTTCGGCGCCTGGTTCGGCCGCTGGGGCACCAACTACATCTACGGCACCTGGTCCGTGCTGAGCGCGCTCAACGCCGCCGGCATCGCCCCCACCGACCCCATGGTGGTCCGCGCCTGCGACTGGCTGCTGAGCGTGCAACGCGACGACGGCGGGTGGGGCGAAAGTGAAATGACCTACCGCGGCGCGGCACCCGGCACGCTGAACGAAAGCACGCCCTCGCAAACCAGTTGGGCGCTGCTCGGCCTGATCAATGCCGGCCGCGCCGCCCAGCCCGCCGTCGCCCGCGGCATCGCCTGGCTACACGCCGCCCAACACCCAAACGGCACGTGGCAAGAAAACCCCCACACCGGCGTGGGATTCCCCAACGTCCTCTATCTGCGCTACCACGGCTACCGCCAATTCTTCCCGCTTCTGGCTTTATCGCGTTACCGCAACATAATCCGCGCCAACCAAAACCACCAGATCGTCGGACTATAACGTAACGGGCGCACATGCTTTTCAAAAGAAGAAGGCCTTATTTTTGAAAACAAGAAGCAAAAAACTTTTACTCTCGCGCGTGCGTCACCTACGATAGCACCAACCACCTTGAGGGGCTGCATGGGCGTGCCGTTTCTGTCTATTGCAGGGAAGCCGGGGGCGCAGTTGCTGAGCGGCCAGGGGCCGTGGCGGCTGGGGCGCAGCCCGGAATCGGAAATCCCGTTCCCGACCGACCCTGGCTGCTCCCGCGCGCAGGCCCGCATCGCGCGCAACGGCGACACCTTCTTCCTCGAGCCGCTCTCCGCCAACAGCCCCACCTTCCTCGATGGCCGCCAGCTCACCGGCCCCGCCGCGCTGCGCCCGGGCGCGACCATCACCTTCGCCGCCCAAAGCCTGGTGTTTGCCGGCGACGCGGCGCCCGAAACCGCTATCGGCCCCCGCCACG